>Ga0193960_1000020_pt1 | contig 70828 bp, 60 predicted proteins | sample FB_3_MG_FD_140338 | JGI IMG/M metagenome (GOLD analysis project Ga0193960, IMG submission 140338) | Microbial mat bacterial communities from the Broadkill River, Lewes, Delaware, United States - FB_3_MG | ecosystem: Environmental > Aquatic > Freshwater > River > Microbial mats | place: USA... | reverse complement strand
TAATAATAAAAGACTCAATATTTTACAATGCTGATAATATTTTGTTGGGCGCCCAAGCAATGGTACGTAAAAATCCCTTATATACAGGGGTTATTGATTTTGTAAATACAAAATTCACGCAAGGCGTCATTTATTACAATTGGTTTTTACGTTTAATTTTGGCACGTAAATTAATGTGGGTGTGCGAGTATAATGATATATTGAATCGCGAGTAATAGTACTCAGGGATGCGGTGAATGGCGAAAAATACGTCAGCAAGGTATAGTTATGTTTGTCTGCTTATTTGACCACTTAACGGTTAGGTTGGGTTAGACGGTGTAACAGTATGTGCAGAAGGTCTTGTTTTATTCTCTTTTACGATTCCGTAATTATTCCACTACCGTAAAAATCCATCCTAATAGCTTGTGCTGTTAGCTGTGTACTCTTATGTAAAAATTATAAAGACTTGTTGCGATATGATGCGCTCTGGCGTGTTGTATTTTATAAGACGTTGATAGCGTTCTTATGAGAAGGTCGGCATTAATATACTATTGCGCAGTTAATAGATAATTGCTGTCTTCTACCATTTTTGAATCGCTTAGGGGGGAAAATGAAAGATAAAAACGTATTAATCATTGGTGGTAGTTCAGGTATTGGTTTGGCGTTGGCCAAGAATGTGGGTTTGCAAGGGGCAAATGTTGTTATTGCATCGCGTTCTGCCTTTGAGAATAAGGCTAAAATACAAGATGCCCGAGGGCTTGAGCACTGTGAGTGTTTCTCGGTTGATATTACCGTTGAGCAAGAGATACATGAGCTACTTAAAAAGGTAGGTGCTATTGATCACTTGGTATTTACGGTAAAGTCGCCTATCATCACGGCACCGTTTGTAGAGTTAAATTCAGCTGATGTTCGCGAGGCCTTCGAGACAAAATTTTGGGGGCAGTATAATTTTTCTAAATTGGCTAGCCGCTATATGAATGAAGGCGGTAGTATCACCTTTTCATCGGGTACGTTAGGTCAGCGGCCTTATGAGGGGTTTTCAACGATGAGTATTATTGCCGGTGCTGTTGAATCTTTATGTAAAGCGTTGGCGATTGAATTATCGCCTATCAGAGTTAATGCAGTTTGCCCTGGTTTTAAAACACTCAAAGAAATGACAGAGAAAATTCCGCTGGGCTTAGGCAGTAGTGCACAAATGGCTAATCCGTATTTATTTCTAATTAATGACAGCTATATTACCGGCACTACTATTGTGAGTGACGGTGGGGCAATGTTGGTCTAGTATTGTAGATGCATTTTTATTGTTTGAGTTAGTGTGGTTCTTACGGCTGCAATTTCTGTGTGCGTATTGAATAATTCAATGATTTTTTGTAGAGGTGGTGCACGTCGTTGCTATGTTATTTAATCATCATTAAAAGGCAGTAGCGTGTCTTTTTTGTGACAGTCTTTGCCGTCGTTTTCACCTCAGCTAGGGGGTTTCCCTACTAGCGATAATGCTATATTCACTTTAGGCTCTGTGTATCGAAATTTAACAGGGCTTTGACCATGTCTGATGTTTCAAACGCATCTTCTTCTCATTCGAGTCACTCACAAGCCTCGCGTTCTGAAAGCGAGAGTTCTGCGCGCAGCCACTCTGATTCGCTATCGAGTAATGATTCGCTTAGTGGGGCATTGACCTCAAGCGAGATGCTTTCTTCGCAGGCAACGACTGAACAGCAGTTGGCCGCTAACCCGACGTCATTGGCACAGCTGGCATCAGAAAAAACCACCGAGCAGCAGTTGTCTGGGGTAGAGAGCCAACCGTCTGTATTTGATCAGCAGGCGAGTGAACTCGTTGAGAATAATACTCGCACGCACAATGCTCGTGGTGGTCTTGGGGCTACGCAGCGTATTAATACTGATGCGCTCGCTAACGAAGTCGTTGCACGCAGTCATACTAACCCGGCTGAGGCCGAAGCATTAACGCAGGCGTTGTCAAATAAGCTCGATGCGAGCAATACAACTGCGTTAGAGGCGAGCCTAACGAAAGCGTATGCCCAGCAATCACAGGCATACCAAGCGCTAGCCGGTAATACGCTAACAGGTAAGGTCGAGGTGAGTGCCGCTGATGCCCAAGCGCTAGCCGATACGCTACTTGAACAAGTAACTCATACAACAACTTCACGCTCGCGCAGTGGCAGTGGCCACTCGGTGTCGCGAGTCGATGTGAACGAGTTAGCTTATCAGTTGGGGCAGCACGCACAACAAACACCGGCATTGGCAATAGGCGCTAAGCTGTCGATTGACCAACGCTTAACGAGCCAGCAAATGGGTGAGCTGAACCGGCTGCTAGGCGGCGGTGATAGGTTCAGTGATAATCTTGATATGGCACTGTCTCACCCCGTTGAGGGTGCGGTGGGTGCGGCTAAAAATATGGTGAATGGGCTCAGTGATTTGGGTGAGCTTATGTTGCAAGGTAGTGCTCAGCAACAAGCGGCAGCTTCATTACAGCATGGGGCGATGATGTCTCTGTTTAATAAAGAGCAAGGCATGCGTGTTATAGATAACGCACAGGCGATGATGGATGCGGCGAAAACGATCGATCTACCTACCTTTGCGCTGTCTAATCGGGCGCAAAAAGGTGGGGCGGTAATTGGTACGGTTGCAGAGTTAGCCACCGGTGTGGGTGCGTTAGTAAAAGGCGGCATAAAGCTTACAACGAAAGCCGACGATGTCATTGAGGTTGTGCTTAAACAAGGTGATGATGTGACACGCAATACACCGACTACGCATGTGCCACAGGATTATGTTAGCATTGGCAAAACGCCTGATGCTCCAGATGCTGCGACAGGGGCTCGTTTAGGTGAGCGGCGAATATCACAGGCACTTTATGACGAGCTGCGCGATGCAACGCCAACCCCGGCGATAAGAGACAAGGTCAATGAGGGTAAGGTAGCGCCATTCCCCGATGAAGCACTGCCTGGCTTTACGGTCACCAGACGTCTGGAAGCCGATCACATTGTGTCGATGGATCGAATTACACGCATGGAGGGTTTTGATAAACTCACGGTTAATCAGCAGTTGTCGGTATTGAATAATCCCGATAATTTTATTGGATTAAGCCGCTCAGCCAATGCGTCTAAGGGGGCACAAACCTTTGCTCAATGGACAACCCATAAGCGATCTGGCACTCCCGTCAATCCAGAGTTTAGAGAGCGTATGATGGTTGTTGAGCAGCGTTTAGAAATAACATTACAGCAGCAGATCGATAATTTTGTTGCACTCAACAGGTCTTAAGCAGCGGCTTAAGCACTACGAGGATAATCGCATTGTTAGAGTACTTACAGAAATATGTTGCCAATCCCAAAATTCTGGAACTGGCCCAGTTATCGCCTGCTGAGCAAGGCCGCTTGCCGGTTATTTGGCGAGATATATTATCCCACGAGGGCGATGCACGGTTATCGGTTACGCTGCGCTATTGGCAGCAATACCAAGTTGAGTTTGAACAAGTCGTAGAGTACCTCGCTGATCACTTAGTGAGTGTTCACTTAATTCATCATGGCTTTGGTTATTGTTTATTGTACGGTGTTACCTCTGCCGATGGTGCTGGCACTTTATATTATGAAGGCCGGAACCCTGTGGTAAAAACAATCAGCCCTGATGTTGCGCCACTATGGGATTTGTTGCCGAAGCGTTTAACGTCGTTTTATGATGAGTTTCACAATGGTTGGTATTATCTTGCATCAGGCTCAATGGGGTTGTCTCCGGTAGAAGACTTTTTCTTTTTGGATGAAGAGGAATGGGGAATACTCGATGAAATCAATGAGCCCTCTCTTGATTTAGCTCATACACTTGCGGTGTACACTAATGGAATGGGTGGCTATTTGTGTTTAGAAACGCATAAGCCTGATTTACCTTGTTTGTTGTGGTCAGCTAAAAAACCACCATTATTGGGGCTTGAGTTTTGGCCAACGGCTGATTCATGGACAACGATGGGGTTTGAAAGTTAGCTCCACTTTTACGAGATGGTTAAGTGGGTGTCGGTTTCATCCCGAAAACATTTGTGGTGGATAAAACCTGATGCTCAAAACTTGGTTATCAACGCTTGATTACCAAAGTCTGGTTGCATGAGTGCCGTCTTTCCCTCTCGTGGTTGTTAGTGCCGGTTTACTTTTTGGCATATTTCTGCACTGCTACTTATCTTACTTATCTTACTTATCTTACTTATCTGAAGTTACTTGTCTGAAAACGTCACGAGCAAAAAATTATACAGGCATATTGCCCCTTTGTTTCTGTCTCGTTCGTGCAGGTGTGTTTTGGGTGTTATCGAATAATGAAATGTGCGCCAAAAGTGTGTCTAAAGTGCTCAAGTAGAGCTATAAAGGAGAACTTATTCTTCGCTTTATTATCGAAGCAAGGTTAAATACTCTATTACTCTGGTTGGGATAATATCGATATGTCTAAATTAAATGTTAGAAGATACGGCGTTATTTTATGCGCTTTTATGGCACTCATGTTCACTAAGGCTTACGCTTATAACTTACCCGTGAGCACTAAAGATTTTGCCTCTGTCGATGAGGCGGTTGTCGAGATTCAACGCGCGCTAAAAAAGCAGGGCTATACTATTCCACTGGTGGTGAATCATGCTGCTGCCGCTGCCAGTGTTGGTCTAACATTGCGCCCAACACAGGTCATTTTTGCCCGCCAGCCAAAGCGGCTTGAGCGACGCATGTTACACCGCAGCGACACGCTGGCGATTGATTTACCGATTAAGGTGTTGGTGTTTGAGGACGAGTCTGGCACGATTCAGATACGCGATAATGCAATTGGTTATTTAATTGACCGGCATCAGGCATGGTTATTTGATCCATTATGGTATAAAGCGCGCAAAGCGACTGCTGGGTTTAGCGATACAGATCAAGGGCTGGTCTCGGTGGTGAGTGATTTATCGGTTGAGGAAACAGTATCAGCACTGCAAGAGGCGATCAGTGCTAACCCTGCCTTTCGTATCCCGCTGGTTGTCAATTTTTGTAACCAGCGTTGGGAGGGGTGCCCTCAGCTGGTGGTCTTTGGAAACCCTAATGCCGGCACTCCGTTGATGCAGGCTAATCAAGCGATCGGTATTGATCTACCGCAGAAGTTTTTAGTATCACACAATGACGAGGGCGAGGTTATTATTACTTATAACGACCCTATCTTTTTTGCAAAACGTCATAATATACAAGGTCAGGATGCGCGGTTAAGCGCGATTGCTAACGCATTGGCAAACTTTGCCAATCAAGGTGCGGGCAACCCATCACCCTAACGGGATGGGTTGGTTTTATACAGACCGATAAATATGTGTGATCTGTTAAAGCGTCGTTATTACCAGGCGCTTTAACGTGCTTTTTGACAAGGAATGAGAGCAAATTAAGGTAAGCAAGTGTAAGGTTAGCTGGCTTTAGTTGCTCTTATTTCTTCCACTCCTTTCTTCCAGCCGTCAAGGGCTGTTTCTAGCTGGTTGTTTTCAATGCACAGTGTGCGAAAGCTGTGGGTAGGCATATGTAACTCACCCATTTTAAAACGATCCCAGGCAAACCATCTTGTGTCTGGGCATACGGTATGTGCGTGGTGGTTACCGGCTTCGTATTCGTAGCTGGTCAGCGCGTCTTGGCTTGCCCGGCCTATGCCGCGAATAACGGTGCGCCCCAGTGTCAGCTCACTGCCGGATTCAACGGCTACGATTAGATCGCCTCGGTTAATTTGCAGCATGCGCCAAAATATATCGGGGATTTGATCAAACTCACGATCTTTTTCTTTCCAGCGGGGCGTGGTTGAGTAGGCTAGGTCTCCTTTAACCTGAATATAGCTTTTAAATTGGCGCTCCCAGTTAGGTTTATCTTTGATGTATTTATCCAGTGGTCCCAGTTCAGACCAGCCTATGGCAACACATTGGCGCCGTGTGATCTCGGTAAAACTGCATGTATCGGACGGTAGGTAGAGCCACCAAAGATTCATATCAAAAACCTCATTACATTGCAAAGCGCATTACATGTGTGTCGTTACATATATGCCATAGCTGTGTATATTTATTATTGTATTAATTAAACCCTATACCGTATTGGTTGTATGTCTAAGCTATTTAGATAGGCCGCTTAAATAATGGATAAAGTGACAGTCACATAAATCCTGCCGTATCTTTAATTGCGGTGACCGTACCTATAACGGTTGTAGCTATAACGGTTGTACCTATAACAACAGTAGCTATAGGCGCTGTTAGCCATAGCGCCTTTTTATCAGTATAGGCATAGTTTTGCGGGTTTGTATGGTGCCGGTTGAGTCTCTTGGAGCTGTTCTGCTGTTCGTACAATGGGGTGCGAACCCACAATGATGGTTGAGGGATATACGCCGGTCGAAGTTTGTGGCAAAGTCACAGCCTAGTGTAACTTTGTCATTAACTTGTTGTTTTATATCAATTATTTCATTCTGCAAGGTGTCAATCTTTATCTATACTGGTGTTAACTGTCATTATTTATGTCTCTTATGGAGTTACTTATGCGTGTTAATAAACCGGTTACTAATCAATTGAGGGACTATAGTGCTGCTCAAAAAATTGTATCCACTACCAACGATCGAGGTATTATTCAGGATGTGAATGAGCACTTTGTCGATATCAGTGGTTTTACGAAAGAGGAGTTAGTCGGGCAGGCGCATAACCTTGTCAGGCATCCTTCAATGCCGCAAGCAGCCTTTGCCGAGCTGTGGGCGCACAATAAAAAAGCAAAGCCGTGGATGGGTATGGTGAAGAACCGTTGTAAAAACGGTGACCATTATTGGGTTGATGCCTTTGTTACCCCAATGTATGAACAAGGGCGATTGGTGGGTTACCAGTCTGTTCGACAAAAGCCCAGTGATACACTGATCGATCGTGCCGAGCGTGTTTATAGTGGTGGTGTTGGTGTATTTGAGCGTCTGTTGGGTCTGTTTTCGAGCTTGCCGCTTAACTACAAACTGTTTGTAAGTTTTTCGTGTGTTGCGCTGTTGGCCGCTGCAATGCTGGTGTCGGGTGTACCTATCATTATGGTTGCCTTAGCCGGGTTATTGGGTAATGCGCTCGTTAGTATGGTTATTGCCAAGCCTTGGATACATTTTTCCAATGAAACAAAGGCGATTTTTGACAGCAGTGTTGCCAGGCACATCTACACAAACCGCCACGATGAATTAGGACAAATTCAGTTGGCAATGCAGTTTATAGAATCGAAACAAAATACCATTTTGTATCGCACCAGCTCGGTGTCACAGAAGGTGAAAGCCTCGGCCGATCGCGTGCATGAAACATCGAGTACTACAACAACCGAAATAAAAACACTCTACGGCGAGGTAGAGCAGGCGACAAAAGCAACCGAGAGTATGTCCATAACGGTACAAGAGGTCGCCGATAGTGCAGCAGCAACCTCAGCCGCGGCAGATGAATCCAAACATAATGTAAGCCGCGGACAGGAGACGTTACAAAATACCAAAAGAGCTATTGATGATCTTGTAAGTGCCGTAAGTGCATCATCCACGACTATTCAAAGTTTAAGTCATGATTCATCCGCAATCGATAGTGTTGTCGATGTCATCAGCGGCATTGCAGAGCAGACTAATTTACTCGCGCTAAATGCCGCTATTGAAGCTGCGCGTGCAGGTGAACAAGGGCGTGGGTTTGCGGTTGTTGCCGACGAAGTGCGCTCACTGGCGGCAAAAACCCAGGAGTCTACCGGACAGATTAGCGAGATGATTTCAAATTTGCAAAATGGCGCAAACAGTGCGGTTGACTCTATTGCTGCAAGTCATGAAAAAGTGAGCGTCAGTGTGGATAATATTAATAATCTAGAGGATCAATTTGGTACGATTCTCGATAATGTGAATAAAATATCCCAAATGTGTGTCCATATTGCCAAAGCTACTGAGCAGCAATCCTCGGTTGCCGATGAAATTAACAGTAATATTAATAATATTAATGAGGTGGGGCAAAATACACTAAACACGACTGATACAGCGAAAGCGTATAACGAAAAATTGATCGATACGGTGGGTGAACTCAACGATATGATTAAGCAGTTTAATTCGTAGCGCGAGAGTGGGTAATCATGTGCCCCCCCTGTCATGGGAAAATAAGTAGCGACAGTATTGATAAATACGGCCGCTACTTTTACCTAAGACACTAACGTTTATGCCTCTAGTGTGGCTACCAGCGAGATACTTTCATGTCTAGCCACACGAGATGGTGGTCTGAGGATACAACAGGAAAACCTGAGTTAACCAGATAGTAGCTGTCGTCTTTTTCAGTTGGCCAAAAAACGCCACCACAGGTCGGGTTGAGGCCGTACTTAGAGGGCAGCACATAATCAACCCGCAAATTACCTGGGTTGTTGGGGTTAAAGTCACCGGTATCCATTGCGGGGTTGCCGTTGTGTAGGTCGTTCATTAACCCTTCGCGCTGGCTGTCTTCCCAGCCGCCGATACTGCCAGGGGCAACACGATTGTCGATACGACGGTGATTCAATAGTTGAGCAATCGCTTGGTTAGTGCTATCGCCATCGTTAATGTCGGCATTGTAGTCACCCAAAATTACAAACGGCGAATAGCGTCTTAACCCCCCACGACGGCCGTTATCATCATAAATATAGCGCGCACTACGGTGGCCTTTAATGTAATCAGCCCAAAAGCGAATTTCATCGTGGTTGCGTGCTCCATTGCGATCCTCTGGGCCATCAAAGACCGGCGGTGTTGGGTGGGCGGCCAGTATATGCACTAGCTGGCCTTTGATCCACAGTGGAATATCCCAGTGGCTTTTAGAGCTTAGGCGAAATACATCAAGCGCTTCTTTGCTGTAATAATCATGAGGCTCTGGTGTATCGGGGTTATCTGGAAGTAGTGCACCGGGCATATCTTTCCAGAGAAAGTGCTGAAATGTTCTAACGTGTCGATGTGCAATTGGATATTTAGAGAGTAATACCATACCAAATTGCCCCGGGAAAAACCCAAAGCCAAACGCATCTCCTGGGCCATCAGTTGTCCCGTTATTATCGAAATCCTGACCACTGGGTAACCCCGTATTGGATGGCGCTAAGTAGACATAAGGATAGTGTATAGGGTTGCGACCATTTTGGCTTTGTGCGAGAAAGTTTTGTTGAAATAGCTCAACGGCTTCTGCTTTAGCATCATAATCAAATTCATTGAGTAGAATAACGTCGGGGCGCACGCGTTGAATGATTTCAGCTACCGCTCTAATTTGCGTGTCGGCGCTATCACTGCCACTATTTAGCTGGTCGCTGGGGTCTGTGAGATCGGTAATTAATTGGCCTTCACTATTACGGTTTAAAAAAGCATTGAAGGTGGCAAAGCGCACATGTTGTGGTGAGGGTTTGGCAAGATCTCCATCTATATCTTGTGCAGCACAAAAATAGCTGTTTGCAGCGAGACTTGCCTGGCTTACTAGGGCCAGTGTGCATGTGGCCATTATACGTTTGATCATATCACTTGTTCTCCTTTAAAAAGTGAGACTAGTGTATGAAGTTAACCGCGACTATTTGATGACGAACTAATGACAAAACATACATTTTGGCGATTGTATGTATTATGGCGGTGTGTGCTGATAGCTACAGCCAGCGCCTGACCTGTTGTTGATAATGGCGATACGCATCACCAAAGCGTTGTGTGAGAATAACTTCTTCGGGTTTAATTTGTGCGTAGTTGAGCACTGGAATAAACAGTGGGCATAGAGCAAGGCTGTATATATTAGCAAGGTACAGCCCCCAACTTATGATAACCAAAAACATACCAAGGTACATGGGGTTGCGGGTATAGCGATAAATACCCGTGCTGACTACACAATCGGTATTTTCCGGATGATGGGGATTTATAGTGGTGCGCGCACGATGAAAAGCGATAACGCCTGCGAGTGCAATGGCAACACCGCTCAAGGCAAGTGCGAGAATACCTATTTTTATACTGCTGCTGACTGTCCACAACTGGCCGTGTGAGACAGCACGTGCGGCTAACCACATAGCTAGACTAATACTAAGACCATAGACCGGTGGTGGTATTTTTAGTGCAAGAGTCATCGAGTGTTCGCGTCCTTTTGTATCTTGTTACACCTTGATTAGTATGCATCGACTGCTGAATTGGCAATGCACAGTTCTAGGTAATCAGTAACAAAACCCATGTACCACCGGCTAAAACCAAGCTCATTAATACCGCGGCTGAGCCAATATCTTTAGCGCGCCCGGAGAGTTCGTGGTGTTCCATGCTGATTCGATCAATAGCCGCTTCAATAGCACTGTTGAGCAACTCTGTGATCATAACAATAATCCAGCTGCCGATTAATAAAATGTATTCAACAGGGCTGTCACCTAACCATATAGCCAGCGGTATTAACAATAACAGTAAATAGACTTCGAGCCTGAAGGCTTGCTCGTATTGGAATGTCGCCTTCAGGCCTGCAATGGAATAACCGGTGGCTTTATACAATCTTCGTAGGTGGTGAGTGTCTTGGTTAAACGCCGACATGCTTGCGCCTTTTGTTTTTGGGCTTTTAGGAAAGAGGAGGGAATTGTACAACACTTGTATGAGGGTCGCGACTTTTGCCTTCGCGCTCTAACTTGTCTAGATAAGTCTGCCATAGTGATTGTTGGTTTTGACAAAGTTCAAACAAATATTGCCAAGTAAAAATACCTGAGTCATGGCCATCATCAAATACAATTTGCAGACCATAATTACCTACCGCTTTTAGCTGTGTGATACCGACGTTAATTTTGCCATACGGCAACGTTTCTTGGCCCGGCCCGTGGCCTTTAACCTCGGCCGAGGGCGAGTGAACACGTAAAAATTCGGCTTCTAGGTGTGCGCGATCACCATCGAAAATCAGCTCCAGTTTTCCTGAGCGGCGATGTAGATGAATTTTCGATGGTGTTGTATGCACACTATAGTCTCTTATAAAATAAATCGACTTAAATCTTCATTTTGGGCAAGCTCGCCTAGGTGAGCATTGACATAGTCACTATTGATTTCAATTGTACTCTCGCCATCGCCGCTATTAAATGATATTTCTTCGAGCAGCCGTTCCAGTACTGTATGCAGGCGGCGGGCACCAATATTTTCGGTGCGCTCATTGACCTCCCACGCTGTTTGCGCAATGCTATCAATACCGTCATCTGTAAAGTTAAGATTGATCCCTTCGGTCAATAATAAGGCTTGTTGTTGCTTGGTGAGTGATGCATCAGGCTCTATCAATATGCGTTTGAAGTCATCGGTAGTGAGAGCTTCTAGCTCGACTCGGATCGGCAATCTGCCTTGCAGTTCAGGTATTAAATCAGAGGGTTTTGCAAAGTGAAAGGCACCTGAGGCGATAAACAGGATATGATCTGTTTTGATCATGCCGTGTTTGGTGCTGATAGTGCAGCCCTCAATGAGTGGTAATAGATCCCGTTGTACGCCTTCACGTGATACGTCAGCACCACTACCTTCAGTGCGTTTGGCAACCTTATCAAGCTCATCGATAAATACAATGCCGTTTTGTTCGGCAGCTTCAATCGCTTTACTTTTTAATTCTTCATCATTAATTAGTTTGGCTGCTTCATCATCGCACAGTTGCTTATAGGCTTGCTTAACGGTGAGCTTGCTGGTTTTGGTGCGTTTAGAGCTCATGGATGAAAAAATATTTTGTAGCTGGCTTGTCATATCTTCCATGCCAGGAGGTGCCATGATTTCAACGCCGACAGGTGTTGCTGAGACTTCGATGTCAATTTCTTTATCATCGAGTTGCCCTTCGCGGAGCTTCTTGCGAAAAATTTGCCGGGTCGCACTGTCATTGCGTTCATTGCTGTCTTCACTGTCGCGCGCCGGTGGCAGTAGCGCATCGAGAACGCGCTCTTCGGCGGCATCCTCAGCGCGGTGCCGAACTTTTAGCATTTCCTGTTCGCGATGCATTTTGATCGACATGTCGACAAGGTCGCGCACAATGGATTCAACATCGCGCCCCACATAGCCTACTTCGGTGAACTTAGTGGCTTCTACCTTAATGAAAGGTGCGTTAGCCAGTTTGGCTAGACGCCGAGCGATTTCTGTTTTACCGACACCGGTAGGGCCAATCATTAAAATGTTCTTAGGTGTGATCTCCTGGCGCATGGTGTCTTCAAGTTGCATGCGGCGCCAGCGGTTGCGCAGTGCAATGGCGACTGCACGCTTGGCTTGGTGTTGACCGATAATATGTTTGTCGAGTTCGTGTACTATTTCACGAGGCGTCATATCAGACATTGGTAGGGTGACCTCTATTAATAGGTAAGTTCTTCTATAGTGACATTGTGATTGGTGTACACACAAATATCGCCGGCAATTTTTAGTGACTCTGAGACAATGTCTGCTGCGCCTAGTTCGGTATTATCAAGGAGTGCTCTGGCAGCTGATTGTGCAAATGGTCCACCAGAACCAATGGCAATTAAATCGTCTTCTGGCTGTATTACATCACCATTACCGGTAACGATCAGTGATGCATCTTTGTTGGCAACAGCCAGTAATGCCTCAAGCTTGCGCAGGGCGCGATCGGTGCGCCACTCTTTGGCTAATTCAACGGCCGCTCTAACTAATTGGCCATTGTGGGCTTGAAGCTTGGCTTCAAAGCGCTCAAATAAGGTAAATGCATCGGCAGTGCCGCCGGCAAACCCTGCAATAACTTGATCGTTAAATAATCGCCGTACTTTGCGCGCGTTACCTTTCATTATGGTGTTACCAAGGGAGACTTGACCGTCACCCCCGATAACAACATGGCCATTGCGGCGAATGGATACGATGGTTGTGCCTCGGTATTGTTCCACAATTAGTGTTCCTGCTGGTCATTAGGCTGGTTTTTACGATAATCACTATGCATTGTTGGGGCGCAATAACAAAATTCAATAGTGCGGTTGATGCCTCAAATACGTGAATAGACATCCGTTAGATGTCTATTGAACCTATGTATTAGCTATTAGCCTTGAGGTTTGCGTTTTAACAACAGGCTGTCTATTTTTTGCGAGGCTAGAATACTGCGCGCTTTCGCAAGCGTTGAGCGCGTGCGAAAAGGGCCAACAAGAACGCGATGCCAGGTCTCGCCGTTGCGAGCTTTCACTTTTTCAATCGCTGTCTCTAGGTTGAGCAGCAGCAATTGAGCCCGTAGTCTATCGGCATCACCATTGGCTTTAAATGAGCCGACTTGTAAAATATAGTCTACCTTCTCCACCGGGGTTGACAGTTCAGGTGCATCGCTGCCAGAGACGTTCACTTCTTGTTCTTTGAGTATTTGATAGAAATCAAATCTGGGCTGTGGCTGGGCTGTAGTTTCGGCCGATGATTTACCTGATACTGTGCCGACCTCTTCTTCAGGGGCTGGTAATGGTTGCGGCTGGCCGGATTTTTCATCAGCCAGATAGACTAAAAACATAATAAAGGCACCTAATAAACAACCGACGAGCAGCCATACCCACGCAGGTGCTGATGGTTTTGGTGCCGCTTTTGTGCGTTTGTTTGGCGCGCGCCTTGGAGGCTGTTTTGTGGCGCGTTTCTTTTTCGCAAAATCTTGGGTCATATGATTTGAGCTAGCCCTTTAAGTTGGGGCGCTGATTGTACAAGAGTGTTGCCGGATTTGTCTCTATCATGTTTCCTGTGGATCGACATCGATCACCCAATGTAGCCCTTTGGGTTGTCTGTGGCTTTCTAATGCGTGCCCCAGTTGATTGAGTAAGTGGTGCAGTTGTGAGCGTTTATGGGCTTTAATTTGTAGTTGATAGTGATAACGATTGTTGCGTTTCTCCATCGCCGCAGGTAATGGGCCTATATAACTCAATGTGTCGCTCGCGGGCACACAGGCTTCAGCTAGTGTGCGGGCTTGTTGTAAAAAGCCAAGTGCGGCAGTGGGTTGCTGGGCATGGCAGCGTATTAAGGCGATAAAACAATAAGGCGGCATAGAGAGCTGTTCGCGCGCTTGTAAAAGTTGTTTGGCAAACGTGTGATAGCCTTCTTGTAGTAATTGTTGTAGTAAAGGGTGATCAGAAAACTGTGTTTGCAGTAAAACACGGCCTTGTAGCGAGGCCCGGCCCGCACGGCCAGAGACTTGTGTGAGTAATTGGCCCATGCGCTCTGGCCCACGAAAGTCACCGCTGAAAAAGTGGCTATCAAGGCCCAATACAACCACCAACGATACGTTGGGGAAATGATGCCCTTTAGCCAGCATTTGTGTTCCGACAAGAATACAGGGCTTGCCACTGTTAATGCTGGTAATTGCTGTTGCCATTGCTTGGCGATTGCGTGTTGTATCGCGATCAATACGAATGATGTCTGTATCAGGAAAGTGCGTTGTGAGTTGCTCTTCGCTACGTTGAGTACCTTGGCCCAGTGGGTGTAGCTGGTGGCTATGGCAGTTGGGGCATTGGGTGGGTACTCGCATGCGTGTATCACAATGATGGCAGTGAAGACGGTGGGGGTGCTGGTGCAATGTCATGCGACTATCGCAGTGTTGGCATTGGCTAATCCAGCTACAATCACCGCAAATTAATACCGGGGCATAACCCCGGCGATTAATAAAGACAAGTACCTGCTGCTGTTGCGCGAGTGCCTGACCAATGGCTGTGAGCGTGTTAGCGGCGATCGACTCATCGGCCGTATCGATACAGTTAACAAGCGGCAGTGGCGCACGAGTGGCACGTTGTTGTAGCACGAGGTGTTGGTAGCGCCCGGACAAGGCGTTGTGGAGGCTTTCCAACGCGGGCGTTGCACTGCCCAGTAGCAGTGGGATATTGCGGTTTTTGGCTCGAACAACGGCAACATCGCGAGCACAATAGCGAATACCTTCTTGTTGCTTGTAGGATAAATCGTGCTCTTCATCAACAATGATTAGCCCGAGTGCTGGAAGATCAGTAAATACACTAGAGCGTGTTCCGATGACAATCCTGGCAACACCGCTCTTAGCTTGTTGCCAGGCGCGGTAGCGTTGCTTATCGGATAACCCCGAGTGCAGTAAAGCAATGGGGGTGTTGAAGCGCGCTTCAAAGCGCCCAAGCGTCTGGGGCGTTAAGCCTATTTCCGGCACGAGTACTAGTGCTTGTTGGTGATGATCGAGTACTTTAGCGATTGCTTGCAGGTAGACCTCTGTTTTACCGCTACCGGTAACGCCTTCTAGTAAGTAGCATCCGTAATGGTTGAAACGAATACGCTCTAAAGCACTGGCTTGCTCTGCATTTAAGCTCAATGGCGTTTGTGTGTTTGGTAATACGTCACTGAGGGAGGGATTCTGTCGTGGCTGTTGTGATGAGTGTGCGAGCCCTTTTTGAGCCAGTGCTTTGAGCGTTTGTGTGCTGACGCCCTGCTGTGTTAGTGCATCGGTAGTTAGCTTGGGTGATTGAGATAATAACGTCCACGCCTGCGCTTGGCGCTTAGCCCTTTTTAATGACTCGGCCTTGAGTTGTCGGCCTTGCTCTGTCAGTTGCCAGAGGGTAACGTATTCTTGGGGGATAACCTCGGGGCGCCTCAGTAAGGTGGGTATGGCGGTATGTAATACGTCACCGAGTGGGTGTTGGTAATAACTTGCGCACCATTGACAGAGGGCTAATATGTCCGCCTCTACGACGGGTTGGTCATCGATGACATTGTGTATAGGCTTTAGTTTGTGAGTGGGCGTTAGTGTGTTATCGGTTATTTCAACCAGTATCCCCATTACGGCCTTTTGGTGCCCAAACGGCACGGACAGTCGCGAGCCTATTTGCAGAGGTTTGTTTTCATCCGGTGCTGGCAGATAGTCAAATAGACGCCGCAGTGGTGAGGCGATAGCAACGCGCAATATTATGAGGCGCGGTTGTGCAGATGTTAGCGGTGCTTCTGTTGGGGGCATGAATGGCGTTAGCAGTCTCTGTTAATAATCAATACTTGCGCTGGTATTGGTTTCTGGTAGTATGCATTGCCTTGTTTGGTCATAAAGTGGCCAGACATGCTGAAAGTACTTGTATACACCTGTTGTAATTGTCTCTGCAATTGTTCAGTTGATCATATTTAAGTACTGTATATTATCGATGTCATGGTTGATGCTGCGCAATGTAATATGCGCCATTAATCCCGATCAAACCACTACTATGATGCCGTGCCCGGCTGCACTTTGATTTGTGAGTGTAACCTATTATTGACCAGGTGGCGGCACAAAAATAGAGAGAGTAAAGCAATGCAAGCCGAGATTCATCCAAAATATTCAGAAATAACAGCCTCATGCAGTTGTGGCAATGTCATCAAAACCTCTTCTACTTTAGGAAAGGATATTCATATTGATGTTTGTTCAGCCTGTCACCCATTTTATACAGGTAAGCAGAAAGTTGCCGATACTGGTGGCCGTATTGACCGCTTCAAGAAGCGTTTTGCAGGCCGCACAAGCAAGGCGTAGGCTGTTATATCGACATTCTTACCTTCAAAACCGGCACATAGCCGGTTTTTTTGTGCCTGTTATTAACGCATAGCTATATTTCAGAACAGCATAAATGATAGTTGTCGCTATTAAAAAAGCTCTTCTGGCGGCGGTGCTTCACTGCCGTCGATATAGTGCGAGCCACTGCCAAGTGGCAGCTCGTCCGGTGCATTCTCGGCGCGGAAAATTTCAAAAATACCGTTTGGGTCATTTGGGTGCGCTCGCTCACCGGTCTCAGGATTAATTCTTACGGTGACAATACCATTTGGTTGCGGCGGCAGTGTTTCCGGGACCCCATCAAGTGCTGTTCTCATAAAATCAATCCAGATAGGCAGCGCTGCTGAGCCGCCATATTCTCTTCTACCGAGCTTTTTATTATTGTCAAACCCAACCCAGGTGGTGGTGACTAGGTGCTGATTGAAGCCTGAGAACCAAGCATCGGTAGGGCCGTTGGTGGTGCCTGTTTTACCGGCTAAATCGTTACGGTTAAGGGTTTTTGCTCTGCTTGCTGTCCCTCTTGTGATGACATCGCGTAGGATGGAATTCATAATGTAAGTTACACGTCTATCAAGTACGCGTGGCGCTGGGCGTGTCTTTCTCGGTGACTTATGAAAAGGTGCAGGCGGTGCTGGCGTTATTTGTGTTACCTCGGTGTCTGTGTTGTTCTCACTGTCATCTGCGGTTGTTGCGGCCAGTTGTGAGGTGGGGGCTTCTTCGAGTTTACGGCTATCGGCAACAAAGGGCTCCGCCTGAAAGGCGATATCACCTTCTCGGGTTTGTATTTCTTCTATTAAAAAGGGTTCAATTTGGTACCCATTATTGGCGAAAACACTATAACCGGTCGCCACCTCTAGAGGTGTCATGATGTGGCTACCCAGTGCCATTGACAGGTCTTTAGGGAGATTGCGATTTTTAATACCAAAGCGCTCAATACCTTTAATGGCATTTTGAATGCCAATGTATCGCAGGAGGCGAATGGAAATTAAATTGCGCGATAAATAAAGTGCTTTGCGCAATCTAGTGGGCCCAAAGAATTTTCCGCTGGAATTCTCGGGGCGCCAGGTATCCTCAAGGCTTCTATCTTCCACAACAATCGGGGCGTCATTAAAAATTGATGCGGGGCTTAAGCCGTTCTCTAAACCGACAGCGTAAATAAAAGGCTTAAAATTTGAGCCAGGTTGGCGCTTTGCTTGAATGACTCTGTTAAAGCTGCTTTGATTAAAATCAAAGCCTCCGACTAATGCACGAATGGCTCCATCGTTAGGGTTGATTGAGACCAAAGCCCCTTGGGCTGCGGGTAGTTGCGTAAATTTTAGCTCGCCGCTGTCTGCTTTTTGTACGCGAATGAGGTCGCCAATTGAAACGACATCTGTCGGCTTCTTAGGTGATTTGCCAGTTACGTTTTCGTTGATGTAGCGCTTGGCTTGCTTTAGGCCATTTTCCCAGAGCACAGTGGCAGTGGTGGTGTCTTTAAGGAGTACTTGAATGTGTTTGTTGTCGACAATCCCAATGACGATAGCAGGCTCAATACCGCCATAAGAAGGGGTTCGTTTAAGTGTGTCGACCCAAGGTATTAAATTGACAGAGCCCAGCTGAGTCGTTGCCTCAGTGGCGGTTGCAGTTGTGTCTAGCGCACTTAGTTTTGCTGGGTCTAACTGCTTTTCAGGGCCTCGATAACCGTGTCGCTGATCGTAATCACTCAGGCCTTTTATCAGCGCCTGCTGGGCCTTTTTTTGGAGTCGACTATCAATAGATGTGATTATTTTATAGCCATCGGTATATGCAGCATCACCAAACAATTCAACGGCTTTGTCTCTCGCAATTTCAGCCACGTAAGGTGCGTTAATGTCTAATTTTTGCCCATGGTAAGTTGCGCTTATCGGCTGTTTTATCGCATCGTCGAGTTCTTCTTGAGAGATATGGCCAAGCTGCTTCATTCTGCCCAAAATCCAGTTGCGCCTAATGAGCGCACGCGCGGGATTGGCAATGGGGTTGAATGAGGATGGCGCTTTAGGTAGGCCGGCGATCATGGTGATTTGTGATAGTGAGAGTTCGTTAACGTGCTTGCCGTAATACACTTGGGCGGCGGCACTGACACCGTAGGCGCGATTACCAAAATAAATTTTATTAAAATATAGCTCTAAAATTTCTTGTTTTGAGAGTTCTTGTTCTATCTTTAATGCAAGTAGTATTTCGTTGAATTTTCTGGAGAAGGTCTGAGCGCGCGTTAGGAAAAAGTTCCGTGCGACTTGCATGGTAATTGTACTACCGCCGGTTTTGATATGACCGGATGTCAGTAATTGTGACGCAGCTCTCAAAAGGCTTTTTATACTGACGCCGCTATGATAGTAGAATCTGTCGTCTTCAGCCGCAAGTACGGCATTGATGAGCGGTGTTGGGATGTCTGCAATATCAATTGGGTCACGGCGTTTTTCGCCAAATTCACCCATTAATTTGCCGTCACTAGAGAAAACGCGAAGCGGTGTTTGGAATTCTATTTCTCTCAGGGCACTGACATTCGGCAAACCTGGGCTAAGATAAAGAAAGATGCCGGCGAAGGTTGCCGCCATTCCGCAAAATAGCACTAGGCTGGACCAGAGGGCGAAATTTAGTAAGGTTTTTTTTCTGCTCATTTTTTCCATGCGAATTAATGGGTTAGCTCAACAGGTACGAATTTCGGGGCATTATACGTTATTTTTGCGCTTTACATGTGAACTACGTTGTTGCACGCTTAAGTTAAAGTGCTATAACATAAGTTATTGCTAAGTTGCGGATATAGATAGAAAAATACAACGATATATAGCTATCTTTCATCGGTAGATTAGAAAAACAGAAGAAAAAGATTACTATGGGCTTATTTGAAAGCAAGTCAAAACCAATACTCGGCGTGGATATCAGCTCCACCGCTGTTAAACTATTAGAGCTCAGTCGCCAAGGTAGTGGCTATCGAGTAGAAAGTTACTCTGTGCGCTCTCTTCCCCCCAATACGGTTGTTGAAAAAAACATCAATGATTCTGATGCCGTCGCCGATACTATCCAGCAGGCTGTGCAGCAGGCGCGCTGTAAGGTAAAAGATGCTGCGGTTGCAGTTGCAGGCTCAGCGGTGATTACTAAGCTTATCGAGATGCCTGCGGGCAACAATGATGACGCGCTTGAATCATTGATTACGATTGAAGCTGATCAATATATTCCCTATCCACTCGATGAAGTGTCAATTGATTTTGAAGTGTTAGGCGAGAGTGAAAATAACCCTGATCAAGTGTCTGTCTTGTTGGCTGCCTGTCGACGAGAGAATGTCGATATTCGCGCTGCGGTGTTAGAGCAGGCGAACCTCAATCCTAAAGTGGTTGATATCGAAGCCTATACTATTGAGCGTGCTTTCTCCTTGATTGCCGATCAATTGGACGACCATAGTGATCAAATTATTGCGATAGTCGACATGGGTGCGACCATGACAACGCTCAGTGTGTTGGTCGACGGTAAAACGGTCTACACACGAGAGCAGTTGTTTGGGGGTAAGCATCTTACCGAAGAGATTCAGCGTCGTTATGGTTTGTCTTTTGAGGAGGCGGGGCTTGCCAAGATTCAAGGCGGCTTACCTGATGATTATGAGGCCGAGGTGCTTGAGCCGTTTAAAGACGCTGTGGTGCAACAGGTGACGCGATCGCTACAGTTTTTCTTTTCGTCAAGCCAGCACAATGAGGTCGATCGGATCGTCTTAGCAGGTGGTGTAGCCGCGATGGATGGGCTTGCCAATCTGATTGAAGAGCGTTTGGGTACACATGTTACGGTGGCTAATCCGCTGGCTAACATGTCGGTTGCCTCTCGTGTAAATGCTGCCGCATTAGCCAATGATGCTCCAGCCTTGATGATTGCTACTGGCCTAGCCATGAGGAGTTTTGACTAATGGCAAGAATTAACTTATTGCCCTGGCGCGATGAATATCGTCAGGAGCGTAAAAAGGAATTTTTCTCGGTGTTAGTGTTGGTGTGTATTCTAGCGCTGGCTGCGGGTTATGCTTGGGTGGCTTGGGTCAATGGGACAATCGAAAATCAGAACGCACGCAATGCCATGCTAAAGTCTGAAATTGCCCAACTCAATGAACAGGTAAAAGAAATTGAGCAATTGAAAAAGCGCCGGGAAGAATTACTGGCTCGCATGAAAGTGATACAGGATCTTCAGGGTACTCGCCCGTTGATTGTGCGCTATTTTGATGAGATGGTGCGCTCTGTGCCTGATGGTGTGTTCTTCTCCTCTCTTAATCGTGCAGGAAATACTTTTTCAATGAATGGGATCACCGAATCTAATAATCGTGTTTCTACATTGATGCGTAACCTCGATAATTCTGACTGGTATACAGCCCCTAATTTAAAATCTGTTGTTGCGTCCCCTCAAAATGGTGAGCAAGCAAGTCGATTCAGTATGAGTGTTAATACTGCGGCACCCAATGATAAAGGGGGAGCGTAGAGGTGGCCTTACAAGATACGTTAGAGCAAATACAAAACTTCGACTTGGCTGATATCAACTGGGAGCGCGTTGGAGTTTGGCCCATTGCCGGGCGATTATTTCTGTGGGTCATTGCCGTAATTGCTATTGGTGCGGGCACGTACTTTCTGTTTATTAAGGATTTAAACCTAACGCTTGATCGTGTAACTCTTGAAGAGCAAGAGCTGCGCAAGACCTTTTCTGAAAAAGCCTTTCAGTCGGCAAAGCTTGAAGACTATAAAAAGCAAATGCAGGAAATGGAGGTAACATTTGGCAGCTTGGTGTCCCAGTTACCCAGTGAAACGGAGGTTCCGGGCCTACTTGAGGATATTGATGAAAAAGGTGTTGAAAGCGGTTTAGATATTCAAAGTATTAGCTTACAAGCCGAGCGTGCAGAAGAGTTTTATATCGAATTACCCATTAATATTTCTGTGTCAGGTACATATCATGATTTAGGTACCTTTATCAGCGGTATTGCTGGCATGCCACGTATTGTTACGTTACATGACTTTAATGTTACAGGGAATAAAAACTCGTCTAAGCTAAAAATGACAATTCAAGCAAAGACTTATCGCTACAAGTCAGATGAGGGGGGGTGATACGGTGAAGGCTATTACAACAACCGTCCGATTAGCTGCTGCTTGTATGGCCGCCTTGCTAGTTGGGTGTGGCGCAGGTAGTGATCATGCAGATTTAAAGGATTTTATTCGAGAAACTAAAGCTCGACCTACAGGGCAGATTAAACCCTTGCCAACGTTTAAACCCTATGAGAGCTTTGTTTATAGCGCAATGCGCCTACGTAGCCCTTTTGAGCCGCCAGCAAAAGAGCAAAAACGTTTTGTAAGTACTAACAGTAATGTTAAGCCTGACTTTGCACGGGAAAAAGAATATTTAGAGCAATATGAATTCCTTGAGTTGACAATGGTGGGTACGGTTGAGCAAAAAGGCGTACTTTGGGCGTTAATTAATGATTCTGAAGGTGTTATACACCGTGTTCGACGTGGTAATTACTTGGGTAAAAACCACGGTAAAATTACAACGCTTTCACTGGATAAGATTGATGTTATTGAAATTGTTGCAGATGGCGTTGATGGCTGGCTCGAAAGGCCGCGTGCTATTTCATTAAAAGAACAACAGTAAGGAAAGATCACCACATGCTACGTTTTTATAAAAGGGCTGCTGTTATGGCACTGATACGTCCAGTTGTATTATTGTTTTTGCTTGGCGCTGTTAATTCAGTAATAGCGGCCACTCTTGAGGATGTAAAGTTCTCAGAATTACCAGGTGGTCGATTTGAGATGCGCGCCAGTTTCTCCTCACCGCCTGAAATCCCTAAAGGCTATGCTATTGAAAAGCCCGCTCGCATTGTGCTTGATCTCAGTGGTGTGACTAATGGTCTTTCAAAAAAGAAATACCCATTATCCTTTGGCAATGCTGATAGCGCTGTTGTTTTAGGCAGTAACGACCGGACGCGAATCATATTGAACCTATCTAATCCCGGTACCTATACCGCGCAGGTAGAGGGTAACACGTTGATTGCGATAGTGGATGCAAGTACAGCAGCCCAGTTGCCTGTGCGCTCAAACGCAACAGTTGTGTCAGATGCACAACCTGTTCGCAATGCCTTTGTGAGCGGTACGTCGAATACGGTACAAGACGTTGATTTTCGCCGTGGTGAGAACGGCGAAGGCAAAGTATTGCTAACACTCTCTAATCCTGGGGTAGGTATTGATGTTGAGGAGACGGGAGCAGGGATTGTTATTAACTTTATTAATACTGAGATCCCCGAGCAATTGCGTCGCCGTTTGGATGTCAACGACTTTGCAACCCCTGTTAAGATTATTGAATCGGTGAAAAATGGGCGTAATACGCGTATTACTATTGAGGCGACAGGTGACTATGACTATCTTGCCTATCAGGCCGATAATCAATATGTGTTGAGTGTTAAGCCGCTGACTAAGTCTCAAATAGAAGAGAAAAAAGCGCGTTTTGCCTTTGTGGGTGAAAAGCTGTCTCTGAATTTTCAAAGTATTGAAGTGCGCTCAGTATTGCAAATTATCGCCGACTTCACAGACCTTAACCTGGTTGCCAGTGATACGGTGACTGGTAGTATTACACTGCGTTTAGATAATGTACCTTGGGATCAAGCACTGGATTTAGTGTTAAAAACCAAAGGGCTAGATAAGCGCCAAATTGGCAATGTATTAATGGTTGCACCGGCAGCAGAGATAGCTGAGCGTGAGCGCCAAGAGATAGAAACTCGCAAGCAATTACAGGAACTGGCACCTTTGCGTACAGAGTATATTCGCATTAGATATGCCAGTGCTGTGGCGCTATTTGAGCTGTTCGACGAGGAGGAGGGCAGCGGCAGCGGTGGCGGTGGTTCCGATGGCAATAGTACGGGGAGTATTCTATCCGAACGTGGCCAAGCGATTGTCGATGAGCGTACTAACTCAATTATTTTGACCGATACCGAAGAGAAAATTGCTGAGTTTAAGGCTATTATTGAACAGATCGATATTCCCGTACGTCAAGTGATGGTGGAGTCGCGTATTGTCAGCGCAGAATCCAATTTTCGCCATGAGGTTGGTTTTTTATGGACCCCAGCACGGGTATCGGGTACGCCCGATGGCAATATTGCCAGCGGCAGTGGTAATGTGAGCGTGCCAACGTTGCAAACGCCGACAGGACGGCTAAACCTTAATTTTATCAACGATAATATATCGCTGGGTATGGAGTTACAGGCTTTAGAGAGTTCCGGTTTAATTGAGATTGTATCGCAACCAAAGGTTATTACCGGAGATAAGCAGCAAGCCACGATTGAATCGGGCCAGCAAGTTCCCTTTACCTCATCAGATGGTGATAATGTAACGACTGTCTTTAGAGATGCGGTGCTTAAATTAGATGTAACCCCTCAAATTACACCTGATAACCGTGTCATTATGGATTTAAAAATTAACCGAGACTCTATTGGTGAAGCGACACCCGATGGTCCTGCCATTAATGTCACTGAAATTGAAACACAAGTGCTAGTTAATGATGGCCAAACGATTGTACTCGGGGGTATTTTCACGATCGATAGTACAGACTCTGAAGCGAAGGTTCCTGTGTTGGGTGATATCCCCTATTTAGGGCGTTTGTTTAAGCGCACCACAAACTCCAAACAGAAAACTGAATTGCTTATCTTTATTACACCTAAGATTTTATCTGAAAGCCTTGCTAATTAATTCATGTTGTCGTCAAAACTAATTGTACTTGTTGGCCCTATGGGGGCCGGCAAGTCAACGATCGGGCGTTTGCTAGCGGCAACGTTACAAGTGCCTTTTGAAGATACCGACAGCCTCATTGAAGATCGCACCGGTGCCGATATTCCGTGGATTTTTGATGTTGAAGGCGAAGATGGGTTTCGTAAAAGAGAAACAGCCATACTGAAAGAATTGATGGATGAACGGCCTTTGGTATTGGCTACCGGTGGCGGTATTGTTTTACGAGAAGAAAATCGAACATTACTGACACGTGCCGATGTTGTTGTTTATTTAACCGCTGATCCCGAATTGTTGGTTCAACGTACGGAAAAAGATAAAAAGCGCCCTTTGTTACAAGTCGATAATCCAAGAGAGAAAGTGCTGTCTCTGATGTCCCAGCGCGATCCGTTATACCGTGAAGTAGCGACCCGCATCGTTGTCACAGATACTCGCAGTCCTAAAAATGTTGCGCAAGAAATCGCCGATCAGCTCATGTAAATGACTTTTATCGCGCTTGCATCTTGTTACTCTGTCGGGCACTGATTCCGGTTTTTTCTGGATGTGATAGAATCAATCGACTATTTGTGATCTTTCGGTTGTTATTGATGAAAACAGTTACTGTTGAGTTAGGCGAGCAACGCCGCTATCCTATTTATATTGGTGAAAATCTTTTAGGTGACCCCCAGTGGCTCACCCCTTTTATCCGTGGCAAACAAGTGTGTATTGTTACCAATACAACCGTTGCCCCTCTCTATCTATCTCAAGTGGAAGATGCATTAGCAGGCTATCAAGTCGATGTTGTTGTTCTCCCTGATGGTGAACAATATAAAACCACAGCAACGATTGAAGAGATCTACAATTGCTTACTTGAAAAGCGCCACAATCGTACAACCACTATTATAGCGTTAGGTGGTGGTGTGGTAGGTGACATGGCCGGTTTCGCAGCGGCAACTTATCAACGCGGTGTCGATTTTATACAGATTCCAACAACTTTATTATCACAGGTCGATTCTTCCGTGGGAGGCAAGACAGGAGTCAATCACCGGTTAGGTAAAAATATGATTGGTGCCTTTCATCAGCCCAATTGCGTTGTTATTGATACGTCCGTTCTCGATAGTCTGCCTCAACGAGAACTATCGGCAGGTCTTGCCGAGGTGATTAAATACGGTTTGATTAGTGATCGGGAATTTTATGATTGGCTCAATGATAATCTAGCCGCGCTAATGGAGCGTGAGCCTAGAGTACTATCTGAGGCAATAGAGCGATCGTGTCAAAATAAAGCGAAGGTTGTTGCAGCAGATGAGAGAGAAGGTGGCGTTCGCGCTATTTTGAACCTTGGGCATACCTTTGGTCATGCTATTGAGGCGGCAAAAGGCTATGGGAATTGGCTGCATGGAGAAGCCGTGGCGGCAGGTATGGTACTAGCCGCAGAGTTATCGCACATTATGGGGTGGCTGTCTTCTCGCGATGTTGATCACCTATGTGAATTGTTAAAACAGGCGCATTTGCCCACATCACCCCCTATTGATATGTCTCCTGAGCAGTTTCTCGATATTATGTCACTGGATAAAAAGGTTATTGATGGTGGGCTGCGCTTAGTTTTGCTTGAGTCTATTGGGCAGGCGCTAGTGACAGATAAAGCAACGCCTGAGCAAATCCGCCAGGCCATCCTGGCCGAGTTTCAGTAGCTTTTTTGCCATTGTATTTGCCCTTCGGTTGATTTAATGCGGCAAACTGGGTAGTCTGCGTTAATACTGTTGTATTGGATTCATTGCCATGCCACAACACGCTGCCGCCACTGAGGCATCTCTACCTGATATCATCCCTGACCCGGTCAATACACTTGGGTTAGAGGTTGACCCATTCTCTGATGAGCTTGATATTTTCTTTTCTGGTGCCGAGCGCAGGGCTGCCTTGGATGAAATCATTCACCTTTGTCAATTTGGCAACAGTCTCGTTGCGGTTCTCGGTGAAGCAGGTATTGGTAAGACAACATTAATTAATGAAGCCTATCGAGAGCTGGTTGAATCTGCTCGCTGTTGTGTTGTGCGCAATGTCTCTGAGATGGTCTCAATTGATGATATCCTCGATCAAATTGTTGCTCAGCTAGATCTTGATATTTCGGCAGAGTCCTCCGCTGGTGAAATGTTATCGGCGATTCGACGCTATATCCCCGATGATGAATTAGAACGCGTAGTTGTTGTTATTGATGATGCACACTATCTTGATGATAAAGTACTCTCTGCATTAGTGAGTTTGTTGCAAGGGCAGCAAACTTATCAACTGCATGTATTGCTAGCTGGTGATCATTCGTTGGCGGAACGACTCGATACCTTTGAGATGGTAGATGTACTGATTTACGATATTATCATCCAGCCACTGCGCCCAGAAGAGCTTGAAGAATATTTGACCTATCGGTTATCGGCAGCAGGTTATGAGGGCGAGGCTATTTTTGATGCCAATGCCGTTAATGATATATGGGCAAAGACCCGCGGTATTCCCGGTGCTGCTGATGAGGTTGCCAGACAGTTTTTAAATGCTGAGATGACAGATGATGAAGGCCCTGCATCGGGCTTGCCTATCCCTCATATGGCCATTTTAGTGGCTTTGCTTGCGGTACTTATTATGGCGCTTTTATATATGGGAGATGATGGCGCTGTTGAAAGTGAGCCTGTTGTGGTGCTCGATGATGGTGCAGAACCCCTCGGTGAGGAGGATTCTGCGGCTGCGAATACCCCGGTTAATTTGCAGCCACTACCAACCTTGCGTGAGCGCGAGGTGGCTGCGGGTTCTCAGGGTGTCGTGAGTACGGTGACTAAAAAGGAGCCCGCTGATATTGTTAGTCATAATATAGATCGCGCGCTTGCCGACCTTGAAAGTACAAAAGCAGGGAATACGAAGACTGATACAGCGGCTAGTACGCCGACGCTGAAGGAGGCTACTGATGCGCCACAAACAACACCTGCGCGCCCTTCATCGTTGAGTGTTGATAAGGTAGCCGCAATAACTGCGCCTGTCGAGGCAGGTAAACCGCCGGGCAAATCCGAAAAATCGATGGCGAGAGATCAAAAAATACTCGGCTCAGGTGGGGCTCAACAACAAGACGCTCTATCGGCTAATTTGAAAAAGCAGTTGGCTGCTGAGTACAGGTCTATTGATGGGCGCACAACGGAAGGTGGCACGCGCAAAACTGTTGCAAAGAGCCTCTCTGCTGATGAGCGTGTAGTCATGGGCTGGCCTGAGGCTCATTATACACTTCAGGTGGTCGCTGCTGGCTCAAAAACCAGTGTAGAGACCTTTATTAAAGCGCAGCCCAACCGTGATGTATTGAGGTTGGTAACAACACTACGCAATAACAAACCGTGGTATGTTGTGGTCGCTGGTCATTATAAAAGTCGCGAGAGTGCTCGAAATGCCCTCGGATTACTGCCCGAAAAACAAGTTAAATCCGGTGCTTGGGCCAGAACAATATCAAGTTTACACAAGGAGATGCGCACAGATCGGTGATTTTAGCTACATTTAAAGCATCCTATAACTTTTTTTATACCTATTGTGTTGCCAACTGGGTCACAACTGGTTAATATCTCTCCCCCCATTTTAGCAGGGCCTTTAACGATAGGGCTTTTTGTCTATCGGCTGATGTAATGGTCGACCTATAGCTATCATACGTATGTATATGGCTGTCATAATTATCTGGTAACTCTGATTATCTGATAAACACGTATTACACGAAAATCTGGGGTAGGCAGATATTGTGCTGGTATTGAGTACGATATCTGGAACTATATTCTCTTCGGAATAAATGACTGTGAGCAGAGAGAGAGACCGCTTATGACTACTGGCCTCTATCGGTTAGACGAATTTAAAGATAACTGTGGTTTTGGCATGATTGCCCATTTAAAGGGTGATACCAGCCATAAGATAGTCGAAAAAGCTATCGAATCACTGACCTGTATGACCCACCGTGGTGGTATCGCCGCTGATGGTAAAACAGGTGATGGCTGTGGTTTATTGCTGCAAAAGCCGGATAAATTCTTTCGTAAAATTGCTCAGCAGCAATTTTCAACGACATTAACCCCACACTATGGTGTTGGCTCTATTATGTTGGGCCAAGATACGGCTGAGGCTGATCGGGCTAAGCGCATCTTTGAAGACGCTATTGCCGATCAGGGCCTGTCGATTGTTGGTTGGCGTGAAGTGCCTACAGACAGCTCCTGTCTGGGCCCTATTGCAATAGCGTCTTTGCCGCAGTTTTTTCAGGTATTTATTAATGCCGAGGGTATGAGCGAGGAAGCGCTAACACCTAAGTTGTTTATGGCACGCCGTCATGCGAATAAGCAGATTACCGATGATGATATCTTTAGCGTAACCAGTCTAAGTGCCAAAGTTGTCTCCTATAAAGGGCTAATGATGCCCGTTGATCTGCCGGCGTTTTACCCTGATTTGGCTAACCCCGAAGTAGAGACCGCCATTTGCGTCTTTCATCAGCGCTTTTCGACCAATACTATGCCGCGTTGGCCATTAGCACAGCCATTTCGGATGCTGGCGCACAATGGGGAGATTAATACCGTAGAAGGTAATCGCAATTGGGCGGTTGCCAGAACACCGAAGTTTGAAAATGAAATTCTGCCCGATATCGCCTCTGTAGCGCCCTTGGTCAATCGTTCTGGTTCTGATTCATCAAGCCTCGACAATATGATCGAAGTCTTGACTGTCGGTGGTATGGACCTTCACCGTGCAGTGAGAATGCTGGTGCCGCCAGCGTGGCAGCACGTGAAGACAATGGATGAAGACTTACGGGCTTTTTATGAATATAACTCCATGCATATTGAGCCCTGGGATGGCCCTGCCGGTCTAGTACTGACCGATGGTCGCTATGCGGTGTGTACGCTTGATCGCAATGGTTTGCGCCCGTCCCGCTGGGTGATCACTAAAGATGATCTGATTACCGTGGCCTCAGAAATTGGTGTACATGACTATAAACCCGAAGATGTTGTCTCTAAAGGTCGTTTAGGGCCAGGGCAGATCCTCTCGGTTGATACTGAAACGGGTAATCTCTATCACACGGCCGATGTCGATGAGCAATTAAAATCACGCAAGCCTTATCGCGAATGGCTAGAGACCTATTCGCACGCACTTAAACAGGCCGAGCAACCGGCGAAAGGTTTGAGCGGTGCTGACCTTGATACACACATGAAGCTGTATCAAGTGTCTTTTGAAGAGCGTGACCAAGTTATTCGACCATTGGTTGAAAGTGGGCAGGAGGCAACTGGGTCGATGGGTGATGATACACCTATGGCAGTGCTATCGAAAAAACAACGCCCGTTGTACGACTTTTTCCGTCAGCAATTTGCTCAAGTCACTAATCCACCAATTGACTCTTTGCGCGAAGCCATTGTGATGTCATTAGAGACATGTCTTGGCCGTGAATTGTCGGTGTATACGGAAACCCCTGAGCATGCAGATCGGCTTATCCTGAAATCACCTATTCTATCGCCGACTCGCTTTCAGGAGTTAATTGGCCTGAATGCCAGTAACGATGGCTATCTGCAAAAGCGTTTTAGTTTAGTTTACAACCCTCAAGAACACAGCTTGCAACAAGCCCTTGAAGCACTGATTGAAGATGTGGTGGTGGCTGTGCGAGAAGAAGGCGTAGTGTTTGCTGTTTTTTCAGATAGCCGCATTGAAAAAAATCAGCTGCCCATTCATGCGTTGTTGGCAACCGGTGCATTGCATCACCGACTTACTCGTGAAGGGTTACGCTGTGATTGTAATATAATTGTGGAAACTGCCACCGCGCGTGATCCACACCATATGGCAGTGCTGTTAGGGTATGGCGCTACAGCTATTTACCCGTATTTATCATTTAGCATTATTAATGATTTAATTGCCTCAGGTGAGGTGATGGTAGGCTCGGTTGATGCTTACAGCAACTATATTAAAGGCTTAGAAAAAGGCCTATTGAAAATTTTATCAAAAATGGGCATATCTACCGTTGCCTCCTATCGTGGCGCGCAATTATTTGAAGCGATTGGTCTCGATGAGGAAGTGGTTAAAACGTGTTTTAACGGTACGACAAGTCGTATACAAGGTGCAGGCTTTGCCCAATTAGAAGACGATCAAAAAATACTGGCTTCTACCGCGTGGAAATCTCGTAAACCGATATCCCCAGGCGGTATGTTAAAATACATGCATGGTCAGGAATATCACGCGTATAACCCCGATGTCATTCAAGGCATGCACAAAGCCGTGCGCTCAGGTGATTATAGCGATTGGCGAGCGGTTGCGGATGTTATCAACAAGCGTCCTATAGCAACACTGCGCGATCTATTTGCACTTAATACTGATGTCACGCCTATTGCTATTGATGAGGTCGAGCCCATCGAGAGTATCGTGAAGCGATTTGATTCTGCCGGTATGTCTTTAGGGGCATTGTCACCAGAAGCGCACGAGGCTTTGGCAGAGGCAATGAATCGCCTTGGTGGGCGCTCTAACAGTGGTGAAGGTGGTGAAGACCCAGCGCGCTATGGTACTGAACGTGTTTCTAAAATCAAGCAAGTGGCCTCTGGTCGTTTTGGTGTAACTGCCAGTTACTTAACCAGCGCTGAGGTGTTGCAAATTAAAGTGGCTCAAGGTGCTAAACCTGGTGAAGGCGGTCAGCTACCTGGCGGTAAAGTGAATGCATTGATTGCCCGGTTACGCCATTCTGTTCCCGGTGTTACATTAATATCACCACCACCACATCATGATATTTATTCTATTGAAGATTTGGCCCAGTTAATTTATGACTTAAAACAAGTCAACCCAACGGCGTTGGTATCCGTTAAATTAGTTTCGCGTCCAGGTGTTGGCACCATTGCTGCGGGTGTGGCGAAAGCCTATGCCGATTTAATTACTATTTCAGGTTATGATGGTGGTACCGCCGCCAGCCCGTTAACGTCTATTCGCTATGCCGGCTCTCCTTGGGAGTTAGGGTTAAGTGAAACCCATCAAACACTGTGTGCAAATGACTTGCGTGATAAAGTGCGTGTGCAAACCGACGGTGGTCTTAAAACGGGTCTCGATGTAATTAAAGCAGCAATTTTAGGCGCAGAGAGTTTTGGTTTTGGCACTGGCCCAATGGTTGTGCTGGGCTGTAAATACTTGCGTATTTGCCATCTTAATAATTGTGCAACTGGTGTCGCGACTCAGCGCGCTGATTTGCGCAGCGAACACTACAAAGGCACGGTTGAAATGGCGATGAATTTCTTTCGCTTTATCGCCGAGGAAACTCGTGAGTTAATGGCGCAGTTAGGCATACGCACCATGACTGAATTAATTGGTCGGGTCGACTTGTTGCGTGTGATTGAAGGTGAAACTGATAAACAAAAACTTCTTGATCTCGCTCCAATTATCTATACTGATGAGCTGCTTAAAAGTAAACCACAATTTTGTAATGTATCGCAAAATACCCCTTATGATGAAGGTCATTTAGCTGAGCAAATGACGGCAGATATTTTGCCATCGATAGAGAATAAAAAAGCAGCGGTTTTCAATTATGAAATCACCAACTGTGATCGCTCTATAGGCGCTCGTCTTTCTGGTGAAATTGCCCGACGCTATGGCGACCAAGCAATGGAAGATACTCCTATTACCTTAAAGCTAACGGGTATTGCGGGGCAGAGCTTTGGCGTTTGGAATACAGGCGGCTTGCATATGTACCTTGATGGCGATGCGAACGATTATGTTGGTAAAGGTATGGCTGGTGGTAAAATTGTAATCAGGCCTCCAGCGGGCTCAGAGTTTAATAGCCAAGATACTAGTATCATCGGTAATACTTGTCTATATGGTGCCACGGGCGGCAAGTTATTAGCCGCAGGTCGTGCAGGTGAGCGATGTGGCGTTCGCAACTCAGGTGCTCACGTGGTTATCGAGGGCGCAGGTGATCACTGTTGCGAATATATGACCGGCGGTGTCGTCACTATACTAGGTAAAACTGGTGTTAACTTTGGCGCAGGCATGACCGGTGGTTTTGCATATGTGCTCGATAACCACAACAGCTTTGAGTCGCAATATAATGACGAGCTGATTGATCTCCATCGCCTTGATAATCTGCCCGAGCACGCAGAGCATCTTGAAGAAATTATTCGCGAATTTGTGAGCGAGACAAAGAGCGAATGGGGACAACATGTTTTGGATAATTTCGACGTGTTTGTTAAGCAATTCTGGTTAGTTAAGCCAAAAGCAACAGATGTTACTCAATTGCTAAAGAGTGATGCATCAGCGGCTGATGCCGTTGTTGCGTAAGCGTATTGAACTAATGATCTGTAATTTTTGTAGGGTGTAAGTATGGCAGAGCGTTTAAATAATGATTTTCAGTTTCTTGAGATTAGTCGTCAAGATCCCGCAAAAAAATCAATGGAGATGCGAACTCATCAGTTTGTCGAAATCTATCAACCCTTTACGAAAGATGAGGTGCAAGAGCAATCCCACCGTTGTCTAGAGTGTGGTAATCCTTATTGTGAGTGGAAGTGTCCTGTACACAACTTTATTCCCAATTGGCTAAAACTGATTTCAGAAGGCAATATTTTTGAAGCCGCTGAGCTTAGCCATCAAACTAATTCGTTGCCCGAAGTCTGTGGACGGGTTTGCCCACAAGATCGCTTATGTGAAGGCGCGTGTACATTAAACGATGGCTTTGGTGCGGTCACTATTGGCAATGCCGAGAAGTATATTACGGATACGGCATTTGCGATGGGCTGGAAGCCCGATATGTCTAACGTAGAGTGGAGCGATAAGAGGGTTGCCATCATTGGTGCTGGCCCCGCTGGTCTCGGATGTGCTGATGTATTAGTGCGCAATGGCGTTAAGCCCGTTGTATTTGACCGCTACCCCGAAATTGGTGGCCTGCTGACGTTTGGGATTCCTGAATTTAAGCTGGAAAAATCAGTGCTGACACGCCGCCGTGAAATCTTTACTAATATGGGTGTAGAATTTCAATTAAATACTGAAATTGGGCGCGATATTACCATGGCGCAATTACTGGCGGATTACGATGCGGTATTTATGGGGATGGGCACTTATAACTATATGAAAGGCGGCTTTCCCGGCGAAGATTTACCCGGTGTTCACGATGCGCTGCCGTTTTTAGTGGCCAATGTAAATCGCAACCTCGGCTTTGAAAAAGACGCGGATGATTTTATCAGTGTCAGCGGTAAGCGCGTGGTAGTCTTGGGTGGTGGTGATACTGCGATGGATTGTAATCGCACCTCTATCCGCCAAGGCGCGACATCTGTTGCCTGTGCGTATCGTCGCGATGCTGAGAATATGCCAGGTTCTCGTCGAGAGGTTGAAAATGCCCGTGAAGAGGGTGTTGAGTTTTTATTTAATCGCCAGCCCATTGAAATCGTTGGTGATGGCAAGGTCGAGGGGGTGAAAGTTATCACGACTCGGCTGGGTGAGGCCGATGAAAATGGTCGGCGGCGCCCCGAACCAGTAGAAGGCAGCGAGGAGATTTTACCCGCAGATGTTGTTTTAGTCGCCTTTGGTTTTCGCCCAAGCCCTGCCGACTGGTTTGCTGAACACAACATTACCACCAATGATTGGGGCGGTGTTGTAGCCGCAGAAGAGCAAACCTACAAGTTCCAAACGGCAAACCCGAAAGTATTTGCCGGTGGCGATATGGTGCGTGGTTCAGACCTTGTGGTTACTGCTATCTGGGAAGGTCGTGAAGCGGCCACTGGTATTTTGGACTACCTGGATATTTAATTACAGGATTGACCATTCTCGTTGTAAAGCCCTTGAGAGTTATCTCAAGGGCTTTTTTTTTGCCCCTTGATTAAAAAAGCTGTTTTCTCATCAAAATCTTGTGTCAATAGAGATTATCCTGATACCATATTGGTCTGACCTTTTGGTTTTATTATGCTAGCTATTTGTTAAAACTATTAGATTTAATATTTTGATTGCTTTTGCAGATCAAAAAAATATTTGTAGACATTGATTCGGGGAGCAAAAATGTTTCTTAAAAATTGCCATAATTTCCATGATTTTCGCCTTCTTGCTAAGAAACGCTTGCCTGGGCCAATATTTAACTATATCGATGGTGGTGCAGATGATGAGGTGACATACCGTCGTAATACCGAGGCTTTTGAAAGCTGTGATTTAGTCCCTAGTGTACTCACCGGCGTGGAAGAGGTTGACCTTTCTGTTACCGTGATGGGGCAAAAGCTAGAGATGCCTGTTTATTGTTCCCCTACAGCGCTACAGCGTTTGTTTCACCATCAGGGCGAGCATGCAGTGGCAGCGGCGGCCGAAAAGTTTGGCACGATGTTTGGTGTTTCCTCCTTAGGTACCGTCAGTTTAGAGGCGATTGCACAACAAATAGATACGCCGCAAGTGTATCAGTTTTATTTTCATCGTGACCGAGGCTTGAATCGAGCGATGTTAGAACGTGCCAAGGCGGCTGGCGTACAAGTAATGATGTTAACGGTTGATTCTATTACCGGTGGCAACAGGGAGCGGGACCTGCGCACCGGCTTCTCTATACCCTTTCGATTGACGATGGGTGGCTTGCTACAGTTTATGTTGAAGCCAATGTGGGGCATTAATTATGTAACACATGAAAAGTTTCGGCTGCCACAGCTCGAAGAGCATATTGATATGAAAGGGGGCGCAAACTCGATCGGTGATTATTTCACTAAAATGCTAGACCCCTCAATGAACTGGGATGATGTCGCTGAGATGGTCAAACTTTGGGATGGAGAGTTTTGCCTAAAAGGAATTATGAGTGTTGCAGATGCGCAAAAGGCAGTAGATATTGGCTGTACGGGTATTGTTATCTCTAATCATGGGGGCCGTCAGCTCGATGGCTCTCGTAGCTCCTTTGATCAATTGGCCGAGATTGTCGATGCCGTTGGCGATAAGATCGATGTTATTTTTGACAGTGGTGTGCAGCGCGGCACCCATGTGCTTAAAGCGCTATCGCTGGGGGCAAAAGCGGTGGGTATTGGGCGTATGTACTTATACCCCTTAGCTGCCGCAGGCCAGCCTGGAGTTGAACGTGCACTTGGGCTTATGCGCAATGAAATTGAGCGTGATATGAAATTGATGGGCTGTCAATCGATCGATCAACTATCACGTAGCAATTTACGCTTTCGCCACTAGTGGGTAGCTCGGCTTTACCCTTACGGTATACGCCTGTGTATAACATAACAGGCTATACATGGGGCGTTGCCCATTGTCGCGTCATCATAGTCACCATATAGTCATTACATCGTCACCATATAGTCATTACAGCTCCTTGTTGATGGCAGGTCACTCGTCTGTGGCATGCATAGAGAGGTGGAGTTTGATCGAATCAATATGGCTTTGCATTTTGGTTCTGGCTACATCTGGGTCGCCACTTAAAATACCATCCATAATAGATTTGTGTTCATGAGGGAGACGATCACGAGTACCGGTACCACCATAGAACGATGTGAAAGAGACTACAATTCCCTTATGTAATACGGTAAATAGGCTACGCATTATATGGACGAGCATCGCGTTGTGGGAAGCTTCAGCAATTGATAGATGAAAGTTAACATCGGCAATCGCCTCAGCTTCAGCATCCTTGGTGGCATGTGCAGCCTCTAGCTCCTCAAAACGCTGTTTTATCAGTGCCTTGTCTGCCTCTTCTGCTCGTAGTGCAGCAAAGTATGCCGAGGTTCCCTCAAGTGCATGGCGTATCTCTAGCAGTTCTTGAGGTGAGTCAGGATTAGTGCTTAACAATTCAAGTAGTGGATCAGTAAAGGACTCATACATCTTAGAGGATATGTAGGTTCCTCCGCCTGCGCCGGGTTGTTTTTTGAGGATATTCTTAGCGACTAGGTTTTGAATAGCTTCTCTGATCGAGGGTCTTGATACTTTGAGCTGCTTGGCGAGTTCTCTCTCTGAGGGCAGCCTTTCTCCTGGTTTTAGGATGCCTTTTGCAAGTTTTACTTCAATGTCATTGGCTATCGTATCTGAAATCTTCACTACACCTACCTGTTTGAGCTCATTTTTATCGTTTTGATCGATATATTATAAGGCGATTGGATGAATTAAGTACATTTAATTTTAAGTTAATGATATTAAAGGATTTTGTGGTTGCGTTGAGTACCTTTTTGTACAAGTTTTAGGGGGCTTTTTTATACGAATGTCACGTTAATATGCAAAAAGTGATTGCACGGTAAGACCAAGTATTTTAAGGTAAGACCAAGCGTGCCGATGATGCTGTATTAATGGCTCTGCACCTAAATAGGTCACTCTACTAATAAAAGACCTATTGGTTTAGTGAAAGCACGCTACATCTAATAATGACAAAAAGTACTTGTAATACCCTGGGAGGTTACATGAAAAAATTGACAGCTCTTGCTGCCGTATCGCTTATTGCTACTTCTGCCGCAATGACGACAACCGCTGCTGAAGGCAAGAAAGTGTTATTAAAAACACCCATTTACTATGGTTCGCATCTACCGGGGTTGGGTAGTTCGATTAAATATGTGGCTGACCATATTGGCACCTTAAGCGGTGGCAACATTAAAATGAAAATGTACGAGCCAGGCAAGCTAGTTAGCTCTAAAGAAATCCTGGATGCAGTCTCTACAGGTAAAGTGCAGGCAGGTTTTGCAACAGCAGGTAATTGGGGCGGTAAGATGCCCGCAGCACGATTGTTTTCAGCGGTACCTTTTGGCCCTGAAGCGCCTGAGTTTTTAGCGTGGTTTTATCACGGAAACGGTAATAAATTACATCAAGAGTTATACGATTCGTACAATTTGAATGTGAAGGTTCAAGTGTGCGGTATTATTGCACCGGAAACCTCTGGTTGGTTTCCAAAAGAAATTAAAAGTGCCGCTGACCTTAAAGGTTTGAAAATGCGCTTCTTTGGCTTAGGCGCGCTAGTAATGGAAAAACTGGGTGTAAGTACAGTAGGTTTGCCCGGCGGTGAGATTTTCCCAGCACTCGAAAAGCGTGCTATTGATGCCACTGAATTTTCAATGCCCGCTATTGATAAGCGTATTGGGGTTCACAAAATCTTAAAATACAACTATTTCCCTGGCTGGCATCAACAAGCCACTACATTTGAGTTGATCATTAATAAAAATGTTTGGAATAAAATGAGCGCTCAACAACAAGCCGTTATTGATCATATCTGTAAAGCCTCTACACTTAATGCGCTTGCTGAAGGTGAAGCTATTCAGGCTGAAGTGATGCAGGAAAATGTCACTAAAAATGGCGTTAAAAATAAATACTGGTCACCAGAAATGTTAGCTACATTTAAATCTAAATGGGATGAAGTAGCTGCCGAACAAGCTGCTAAAGACCCTAAGTTTAAAAAGATTTATGATGACTTATCGGCATTTCGTAAAACCTACGATATCTGGGAAGCGAATGCATTCTTGCCGCGGCCTAAGCCCAGTATCTAACTAAATCGAGCACTGAGGCGGCAGTAGCCGCCTCTTTATTATTAAATGTAATTTCCCTTTATTAACGATGATGCGAGTATGGGCGAACAAACACTGGCGCATTTATCCTTGTGATGTTTTTCTGTACAGGGCAAGAAAATGATTGCGTGATAATACTAAGTGTCATATGGTTATATCGTTTCTCGCTAACAATTAAGGCTTAATCTTCTCTATCTGTTTGTATAAATATAATAAAAAGAAGACATTGTTTGGTCATGAGAAATACTCTAAGCCAATAATAAATAAAGTTAATTCTGGGAGGTTTCATGAAAAAGCTCACTACAGCTGTCGCTGTATCACTAATGGCTCTGTCTGTTTCAGGCATCACGTCTGCCGCAGGTAAAAAAGTGTTACTTAAGACCCCAATATACTATGGCTCACATTTGCCTGGTTTGGGTAGTTCAATTAAATATGTTGCTGATAATATTGATACCTTAAGTGGTGGCAGCATTAAAATGAAAATGTATGAGCCAGGTAAGCTGGTTAGCCCTAAAGAGATATTGGATGCTGTGTCTACCGGTAAGGTACAAGCCGGTTTTGCAACAGCGGGAAACTGGGGCGGCAAAATGCCGGCTGCACGTTTGTTTTCTGCAATACCTTTTGGTCCTGAAGCGCCTGAGTACTTAGCGTGGTTTTATCATGGCAATGGTAATAAGTTACATCAAGAGTTATATGATTCATACAACTTAAACGTCAAAGTTCAAGTGTGTGGCATTCTCGCACCGGAAACCTCCGGTTGGTTTCCAAAAGAAATTAAAAGTGCCGCTGACCTTAAAGGTTTGAAAATGCGTTTCTTTGGCTTGGGCGCGCTAGTAATGGAAAAACTAGGCGTAAGTACGGTAGGTTTGCCAGGTGGTGAAATTTTTCCGGCTTTAGAGAAGGGCGCAATTGATGCCACTGAATTCTCAATGCCAGCGATTGATCGCCGCATTGGGGTGCACAAAATATTGAAATATAACTACTTTCCTGGTTGGCACCAGCAAGCCACAGCATTTGAATTGATTATTAATAAGAAAGTTTGGAACAAAATGGATGAGCAACAACAGGCGGTTGTGACCCATCTTTGTAAAGCATCCACATTAAATGCATTGGCAGAAGGTGAGGCTATTCAAGCGCCCGTAATGTTGGAGAATACCACCAAAAATGGCGTTAAGAATAAATATTGGTCGCCCGAGATGTTAGCGACATTTAAAGCAAAGTGGGATGAGGTTGCGACTGAGCAATCAGCGAAGGATCCGAAGTTCAAAAAGATTTACGACGATCTATCAGCGTTTCGTGAATCATATGATATCTGGGAGTCGAATGCATTTTTACCGCGGCCTGAACCCAGTATTTAAACTGTGTTAAACCACTAATCCTTGGGGTGGTCATTTGGCCGCCCCTGCTTTTTACTGTGTTTTTTTGAGCGATACAGTATAAAAGTATAGCGAGGGTATAGATAATGTACGGAGGTGTAGCATGTCTACACATTTTACGGGTGCCTCTGAGCTCCCGCAAAATAATATCTTGATAAAAGTGTCGAACGTTTTTGAAAAAGTCGTATTGTTCGTCGCAAAGATAATGTGTTGGGCTTATGCGTTTTTGGTCTTGGTGATTATCACCAATGTAATTATGCGCTATGGCTTTCAGAATGGCCTTATTGTATTTGAAGAAATACAGTGGCATCTATACGCCATTGGTATGATGTTCGGTTTATCTTATGCAGAAATTACCAATTCGCAGGTGAGAGTTGATATTGTCGCTGCGCGACTTAAAAAGAAGACTATTCGTAAATGGGAAATTTTTGGTGCGCTATTTTTCGTGCTGCCATTTATATTTGTCGTTGTGTATAACAGTACTGATTATGTATATAGCTCTTTCATGATTGGTGAAAGCTCAAATTCACCTTTGGGTTTACCTTATCGTTGGGCGATTAAAGCTGTTATTCCTGCAAGTTTTATTTTGTTGGGGTTGGCTGTTGTCGCTAATTTACTACGTAATATTGTTGGCTTGACCGAGAAAGAAGAGGTATAGATCGTGGAGTTTACAGAAATTCTCGTGATCGCCATGTTTTTAACTTTTGTGGCGTTTTTGTTTACAGGTATTCCCGTTGCTTATGTACTGGCGGGTGTTGGTGTTATGTATGGTGTTATCGGTTATTTTTCTGATATATACCTAGATACGATTACTGGTTTAGATCTTAATGTATTGGGGTTAGTCGTTTCTCGCGTTTTCTCCTTGATGGAGAACTGGGTGCTGGTTGCCTTGCCGATGTTTATTTTTATGGGGCTTATGCTCGATAAGTCAGGCGTGGCTGAACGCATGATGTACTCAATGCAAGAGCTATTTGGCAGGGTGCGTGGTGGGTTGGCAATTACTGTAACGCTTATTGGCGTGATCCTGGCCGCCTCTACCGGTATTATTGGCGCCTCTGTTGTGTTACTTGGTTTATTATCGCTACCCGCTATGATGAAACAAGGGTACTCAAAAACATTAGCCGCCGGTACAGTGTGTAGTGCTGGCTGTTTAGGTATTCTTATCCCTCCTAGCATTATGTTGGTCATTATGGCAGATCAGTTAGCGCTGTCGGTAGGTGATTTATTTATGGCCGCTGTTTTTCCTGGCTTAATCCTAGGGGTTTTGTATTTAATCTATATCTTGGTTTATTCGATGCTAAACCCAGCAGCAGCCCCATTATCTGATGATCGCCGCTCATTAGACTGGCCTGTTGTCTTTGATGTATTAAAATCTATCTTACCGCCAATGGCATTGATTTTTGCGGTCTTGGGTTCTATTTTTGGTGGTATTGCGACACCTACCGAGGCGAGTGGTGTCGGTGCTCTGGGAGCAACATTGCTAGCGCTGTACAATCGAAAACTGAATCTTGCTGTATTTAAAGACGTATTACTATCATCGTATAAAACGACGGCCTATATCTTTGCGATATTTTTAGGGGCAACTTGTTTTGCGCTAGTGCTACGTGAATTAGGCGGTGATGAGCTTATTGAGAGTGCATTGCTGAGCTTGCCATTTGGCGAGTACGGGGTACTTATTGCCATTCTCGCTATTGTGTTCTTACTCGGATTCTTGCTGGACTGGATTGAAATCACATTGATTATCTTACCTTTGCTTGCGCCTGTTATTGCAAACTTAGATTTCCCTGTACAAGGTTATGGTGTTATTGATCAGCCTGTATTAGTGTGGTTTGTGATGCTAGTTGCCATTACCTTGCAAACGTCCTTTTTAACGCCCCCTGTAGGGTTTGCACTCTTTTATTTGAAAGGTGTGTGTCCTCCAGAAATAAAGCTTACCGATATTTATAAAGGCGTTACGCCCTTTATTATTTTGCAATTAATTGGCTTGGCGATTGTCGTTATGTTGCCTGCACTAACAACATGGTTGCCTGCTGTGGTTTACGGCAATTAACTGATTGTGAGCTTTTAGAATGCCGGCATTGAGCAATGCCGGCATTTTTTTTGCCCATTAGGTAAAGCGCGGTAGTACATAGGTGAGTGTTAACGGAATTGAAATAAATGAAAAGGCATTGCCGATAATAACAATAGAGGCCACTTTTGACGGTTCTTGTTGGTAGCGTTCAGAAAACATAAAGTTGAGTACTGCCGGTGGTAGTGCGCCAAATAAAAATAATATGCCTTGTTCACTGGGTGATAGGTCGATAAAAAACATAGCGCCAAGAGCGAGTAAAATCCCTGTGACGGGTGAAAATACAGCACCGATTAAGCCTATTTTCCATTCATCTATATTTGCATCTGCAAGCCTAACGCCGAGGCTAAATAGCATTAACGGAATAGAGATATCCCCTAGCATAGTAATGGGTAACAAAATTGATGATGGTACCGTTAGGTCGGTAGCGCCGATTAATAAAGCAATAGCAGTGACGAGCACTAGTGGCGAATAAAGTGGTTTAAGTATATTGCCATGCCCACTTAATAGTGAGGTGCCTAGTGTGAAGTGCAAAATATTTTCTACGATAAATAAAATGACCGCAGCAGGAAGTGCTTGCTCCCCAAAGGCTAATGCAATGAGTGGCAAGCCCATATTGCCCGCATTACTGAACATCATTGGAGGGACAATAGTTTTTGTTTCTATTTTTAACCATCGGGCAATTGGCCACATAATTAAACCTGAGCCCAATACAATAATTGCACCGCTTAAAATTAAATCACTGTAGGCTCTAACATCAACTGATTTGCCAACAATGACTGAAAACATCAAGGCGGGAACAAAGACATCCATGTTTATCCAGTTGGCCACTTGCATGTCGGGTTTAAAGCGACGAGCAAAGAAAAATCCAAGAGCAACAATTGAAAAAATAGGGAAGGTAATTTCAAAGATACGAGTTATCAGCATAGCAATACATCACGGTAGCAAATGACAAAATAAGAATATAACATTGTTTGTTATCAAAAGGCGCTAGCAAATGGTCGTGTTAATGTAATGAAGCAATAGATTAATCGGAATTGGTCGAACCAGTTTTTGTGTTGATAAAAGAACCTGTATACCGGGAGGACTTTTGCGTATAAACCTAGTCTGTGTATACGGCGCATCACGATGGCTCTGTCTTGGATTCAAGGGGCTTTTGTGTGGGGCGGTACACTTAAGGACGATGACAGCGATTCTATGGGCGGTGGTGCTGTATAGTGAGGATTGTAGCATCAGTGTAATGTGTAGCCCTCAAGTGTGCATTTTAGGGTAGAATGGCCAACCTTCTCAAGATGTTACAGGGCTGCTAGATAACTATGAGTGAATTAAAAAATGATCGTTTTTTGCGCGCATTGATGCGCCAACCTGTTGATGTAACACCTGTCTGGATGATGCGCCAAGCGGGTCGTTATCTCCCTGAGTATCGCGCTACTCGGGCGAAAGCCGGCGATTTTATGGCCTTGTGCTCAAATCCTGAGTTAGCTTGTGAGGTGACACTGCAACCCCTTGAGCGTTATCCTCTCGATGCGGCTATTTTATTTTCCGACATTCTAACCATTCCTGATGCAATGGGGCTTGGGCTGTACTTTGAAACCGGGGAGGGGCCTCGCTTTAAAAAAACAGTAACTACGGCAGCCGATATTGAGGCTTTACCCGTGGTGAACCCTGAGCAAGATCTTCCCTATGTTATTGATGCAGTGAAAACCATTCGGCATGAACTAAATGGACAGGTACCATTGATCGGCTTTTCAGGAAGCCCCTGGACATTGGCAACCTATATGATCGAAGGCGGCAGCAGCCGGGATTATGCACGCACTAAACAGATGCTGTACGATAAGCCAGAGCAGTTACTGCTGTTATTAGATAAACTTGTCGATTCTGTTATCGCGTATTTAAATGCACAGATTAAAGCCGGGGCTCAAGCGGTACAGATTTTTGACTCTTGGGGGGGGGCTTTATCTCACAGTGCTTACCAGACATTTTCCTTGGCGCCGATGGCACGTATTATTGATGGACTGATTAAGGAGCATGATGGGCGCGAGGTGCCGGTTATTTTATTTACGAAAGGGGGCGGTCAGTGGCTTGAATCAATGGCCCACACCGGTGCACACTGCTTAGGGCTGGATTGGACAACTGATATTGGCCAAGCCCGCAAACGTGTAGGCGCTCAAGTGGCGTTGCAGGGTAATATGGACCCCGCTGTATTATATGCCAGCCCAGAGCGTATTCGCGCAGAGGTGGGGCATATTCTGGAAGGGTTTGGGCATGGTAACGGCCATATTTTTAACTTAGGGCATGGCGTAACCCCGCAAGTAGACCCAGCCCATGCCGGGGCTTTTTTTGATGCAGTGCATGAGTTATCCTTAAAATATCACCAATAATGATGTCGTTGCCTGCAAAATATGAATTAAGTGATGTATGCGTGCAATGTAAAAACAGCACTTTTGTCACCTAAAGCAACATTTTTTGTCAGGCAATTAGAGGTTAGTCACAAAGCCCTTATAGACTATTCACCCTATAGCCAGAATGGGTTATTCTTGCCACAGGTCCAAGATCAACAATAGGGCAGCTTTACCTCTTTTTTGGCTGTCAGGAGAATAATAGTTGGGCATTAAACAGGTAAAAGTTGACGTTAACGAAATCACTGTGGGGATGTTTATCTCAGGTCTTGATAGGCCTTGGTCACAAACACCGTTTCCATTGCAGGGGTTCTATGTTCGCGACCTCGATGAGATTAAGCAATTAAAGACCCATTGTAATCATGTCTATATTGATGTGATTAAAGGTGTGGGGCCTGTTGCGACGACTAACTTAAAAACACTGAAGGCTAAGCCTAAACTCAATGGTGCGAGAGGCCCGGCGAGAGCAGGTAACCGCGCGCCGGTTACAACGCCTGTAGCGCCGCTAAAAGTTCGCCCCAATACTTATAGCAATCAAGAGACGCTCAAAAAGGAAGTGAAGCGCGCACGCCAGCTTCATCAAAAAGTCTTTCGTGCTGTTGGCGAGGTGATGTCGCAGCTTGAAAATGGAGTTACTTCCTCTATTCAAGAAACCAAGCGTGTCGCTAGCGATATGGTCGATAGTGTATTGCGCAACCCTGATGCATTTACATGGTTATCGCGTATTCGTGAAACAGATGAACATACTTATGGTCATGCTGTTCGCTCTGCGGTGTGGGCTATTTTATATGGCAGGCATATTGGGCTGGCTAAAAAAGAATTAGATACGCTGGCTATTGGCGTACTGTTGAAAGATGTCGGTAAGACATCGTTGGCAACTGAGCTATTGGTCAAACTTGAGCGCAATACTCGCGAGCAGGCCGAATACGAGACGTTTGTTGAGGTTGGCGTGGGTATTCTGCGGCAGATGCCCGGTGTTGAGCCTAGAGTTATTGCTGTTGTTAAGACGCATTGTGAGCGTATTAATGGGAGCGGTTTTCCACAGCATTTACGTGGCGATAAAATTCCATTATTGGGTAAAATAGCCGGTATCGTGACCTACTATGATGATGTCACTAATCCTCGTGGGGCGAGTCACCCTATTTCACCGTCTAAAGCGGTTGCAAGGCTTTATGAAGTCCGTGGTGTCGAGTTTCAAGAAGATCTTGTGGTTGAGTTTATCCGTGCTATAGGTCTGTATCCTACAGGGACGCTGGTTGAGTTAACCTCTGGAGAGATTGGGGTTGTTGTTGAGCAAAACTTTGAGCGCCGGTTAAAACCGAAGGTAATGATTCTGCTGGACCCGCTTAAGCAAACAATGCCAGAACCTAAATTACTGGATCTGGCCGAGGATGATCGCCGTAAACAAAGTTTGATCGACTCCGGGCGTAAAACCCTTGATGAAATCGAGAAGATTGAAATTGCTCAAGATTTAGAACCTGGCTCTTATGATGTTGATATTGGCCAGGTGCGAGATGATTACTTGTTTAAAGGCGATAAGAAAGGTATTTTGTCGTTTCTAAAGCGCTAGCGATCACTGTTTGCAATAGTGCCCATCGCTTGCCCCATCATGACGGCCGATTGTGCCGTTAGTGAATCATGCCATTTTGCAACGTCTTCTGCGAATAAAACAATAGCCGTTGAGCCTAATTTAAATCGCCCCATTTCAGCACCTTTTTGCAGCGTTATCTCCTGTGTTTTATCATAGTGAGTCGTGCGGATAGCGCGCTTGTCTGGGGTAACAAGCCCTGCCCAGACTGTTTCAATACTGGCAACAATCATCGCCCCGACTAAAATAACGGCCATTGGCCCCACATCGGTAGAGAATATAGCCACTACGCGCTCATTGCGCGAAAATAATCGCGGTACATGTGTAGCGGTCGTGTCATTGACAGAAAATAAATCGCCAGGAATATGAATCATTGTTTGCAGTGAGCCTGTTAATGGCATGTGAACGCGGTGATAGTCTCTTGGCGAGAGATAAATGGTTGCAAAAGAGCCACCTTTAAATGGCTCGGCAAGTCCCTCACTGCCGCCGAGTAATTCAACAAGGCTGTAGTCTTGTCCTTTGGCTTGAAAAATACGCCCGTGTTGAATATCACCTAGCTGGCTAATACAGCCGTCGGCAGCACAGACGATAGCGTTAGGGTCAGCATCAATCGGGCGTTGTCCCGGCGCAAGCTGGCGTGTAAAAAAGTCATTAAAGTGTGCGTATTGGGTTAGGTCGGGTTCAGCGGCGATCGACATATCAACATTATAGCGTTTTACAAACCACTGCATGATTGGATTTTTAATCCATGGTATTTTCGTTTGTGCAACATAACCTGCAACACGTGAAAGTAGCGTCTGTGGTGTAATGTATTGTAGTGCAATAAACAATAAATCTTTCATAGGTAATATAAAGGGTCGTTGTTAAATAGGGAGCGGCTTAGGTTTCTATTGGTGTGTCAGGGTGATTGCCCCATTCAGACCAAGAGCCGTGATAACCTTTGATGTTATAGCCCAGGGACTTTCCGACGAGATAGGTAAAACCTGAACGATGGTGGGAATGACAGTGGGTGACAATGTCTTTCGTGCCATCAATGCCATGTTGTGCTAAAAAAGCGGCGGCATCTTCGCGGATGCGCAGGTGTCGTTGTGGGTCCATCAATTGTGTCCATTCACAATTAATGGCGCCGGGGATGTGGCCACTTTTTGCAGCAATGATTTTTTCTCCACGGTATTCAGCCGGGGAGCGTGCATCCCATATCGTCAGTGTATCATCACTTAGGTGCGGCAATATATTGTCCATCTCCGCGATAGGGGCTTGATTGATGGTTACATGATAAGTAGATGGCTGTGTGTGATTAGGGGTGGTTTCTAATGATAGCTCAGCGCCAACCCATGCCTGCCTGCCGCCATTGATGTAGGAATAACCGGTGTGGCCAATAACATCCAGTGTCCAGATAAAGCGGCCGGCCCAGCCCCCACCTTCATCATCATAGACAATGACATGTGTCTTATCGTTAAGGCCCAGATGGCTAAAGAGTTGGTTAAGTTGCTCTTTTGCAGGTAGCTTTCCAGGTGCTGGTGGTGTTCCGGCAACTAGCCACTGTGGCGGTATATAAACAGCACCGGGAATATGGCCGGCGTTGTAATTAGCTTCGTTGGATAAATCAACAATTAAGAGATCAGCAGTAGCGTTTTTGTCTAGCAGTAGCGTTGCTAATGCATCGGGTTCTATGAGTAAGGGAAGTGAGCGGGTCATCATTACCTCTGCACGATGGCACTATTGTATATAGAGCCTTGTTTTATCAGGTGGCTATTGTAGCTCACTATGAGTGCTAAAGGATATTCGTGCTTGGGTGAATTGACTTAATGAGTACTCTGTTGATGTGTATAAGTTGCAATAGCGTGAGTAGTACCTTGGCCGACTAGCTTAAAATAATGGTAGTGGTGCTTGCTCCATAACGCATCGCTTGCATAAATAATAGCGACAGGTTGCTGTTGGTGAAAAATAGAGCTGAGCGCGCCGGGTTGTTGAATATCTGAAAACTCATCAGGTAATTGCTGGTAGCGCTTAGCTAGCGATGCCGGTGTAATATTGAGCGAAGCCGCTTGTTTCAAGAGTGCCGCGAGCAATTCACCCGCATGGTCGATGGGTTGGCGCAGGGTTGACAGTGGCGATGACTCAAGCCCCAGATTAAGATAGTGTCGCAATTGTGTATGATCAGTATTAGGCTTAATGATCATACAATGGCCGATGCCAATGCCATTCTGTAATGCTTGCAGTGTTGTTTGTAGAATGGCTTGTAGGTTGGCAAAGGGTGACTCTTTTGCATTGAGTTGGTCAATGCATTGCTTTAACCAAGGCATATCTTTAACCGCGTTATTAGGTGTGTTCGCTTGTTGTCGTTGTTGGAACTGGTTGTGTATTTGAGCGGCTGATTTTTGTGGCGCTGCGGTAGCCGTGCGTATGGGAATCGCTTCTTTATGTAGCCCCTTAAGTCTGCTTTGGGGAGCATGCAGACCCTGTAGCCATTTAGGTAGCTCCATGGTGTCAGCGCTTTGGTAGGCACAGTTATCGAGTTCTTCTACTGATAGTGTTAAATGCTTTGCCAATAACAACGATAAGCGGCGTCTGTGTTTTCCCTGCCAATCAAAATAAATGGCTAAACAATAGTGATTAATTAAATAAATACCCGTTTCAGCAGCGCAAAATAATTGTTTGTCATCACTGTGTGTTTGTAGCCACTGCTCTAAGCGTTTTGGGCTAAATCGATGGGCTTTAGCCCAGAGGTGCAAGTGTTTCTCTGGTGCAATTGACAGCGCTTTTTGTGTTGCACGTGGTAAGTGAAATAAAGTACCGGCTTGTTGGTAAAGCGCTGTGAGTGGAAACCCGAGCTTTTGTTGGCCAAGTAAGTCGAGTGATTGCTGGCCGGGGCCTGCTAGATGTTGCGCTTGAGCCATCATCTTTGGGGCTAGCTGCCACATTCCCCACAGTACGCTATTAAAAAATAAACCGGGTAAAAAGAAGCGTTCACCCAGAGTGCCGTGTTTGGGGGGCAATAATATTTTTGCCAGTTGAGCCGCAAATAAGCTGGCGGCGATAATGTCGTAATAGCCATCGGGGAGCGAGGTTTCACGCGGAGCTGTTTTAATCAGTTCGCTTAGTGCGTCAAACCCCAGTAGGCTAATAATGTGCACCAGACTTTGTGCCTCACCATCGCGAGCTTTTAACTGCTCTTGAGCATACTGATATAGCCGCAGGCACAATGGTGGGTCTTGTAGTGCCAGTGTCGCGAGTGATTGTGCTGTAGATTCTGGATTATTGATTTCATCGCGCATCTCTTTGGCCACGAGACTGTTGATGGGGAAATCAAGTGTCGATAGCTTTTGCTGCCAAAGTGGAAGCTTAGATAAGCTTGGCTTCGATGGATGTGTGGCAGTATGTGATGGCATTGACAGGTGTGGCACCTTAGCAGTCTGTTTGCTGGTCCCCTAAATATAGCCTATATAAGCCCATTTTGCTTTATATCGGCAGATCATTTGGCTGCATAGTGGCGACATCAATAGCGGGTATTGTCATTTGGGCTATTGCGTAAATGGCGGTAACTAGCCATGCGTTTGTCACCGATAATGCCTTGTTCATATGCTTTGATAATAGCGCATCCCGGTTCTTGTTGGTGACGACAATCCCGAAAGCGGCAATGGCCAATAAAGGGTCTAAGCTCGATAAACCCTTCCAGTATTTCGGCTGCGGACATATGCCAGAGCCCAAATTCACGAATGCCGGGCGAATCGATCAACTGCCCTCCCTGAGGGAGATGGAAAAGTTTAGCGGTTGTCGTAGTATGCGTACCTTTTTGGGTGGCCTCAGAGATAGCGCCAACGGCAATATTCGCATCGGGTAGTAGTGCATTCACCAGCGATGATTTGCCTACGCCAGACTGCCCTACAAAAACACTAGTGACTTGTTTCAGGTAGTCGGCCAGTTGCTCAAGGCCTTGCCCTGCGGTTGTTGATGCATTAATAAGCTCGTAACCTAACCCACGGTAGAGCTGTATCAACTCATCGATGTTATCGCGGTTACTGTCATCGACGAGATCCCATTTATTGAAAACGATAACTGGCCGTATATCCAGCGCTTCTGCGGCAACCAGGTAGCGGTCAATTAGTTGGTTTTCAGGTTTAGGTAGCGGAGCTATGACAACCATAATGCGATCAATATTAGCGGCAATTGTCTTCATTTCACCGTAGGGGTCAGGCCTTGAAAGGGCAGATGTTCTTGGGAGTACCGCGACGACGACGCCATGTGTTGTATCTGTATCTGAGTCTGTACTATCTCGCCAGATCACGTGGTCTCCTGTCACTAGTGACCCCAAGTGTGTACGCAGATGGCAGCGGCGAACTGTGCCGGGCAGTGCAGATGACTCAATGGCTACTTGAGTGCCATAGTGCGCAATAACAAGGCCTTGTTGTTCTGGCCCAAGTTTACCTTCTATGGCAGCTTGTTGGGTATTGTCCTCACGCTTTTTGGCTCGTGCCGTACGCTCTTGTTGGATTTTTTCAATACGCCATGCCTGTTTGCGTGTAAGTTTGCGCTTACTCATTATGTTGGGTAATCTGTTGCATAGGGGATATTAAATCATTAGTGATTGGTATCGCCTATTATACCCTTAAAATGGTATAACCTCTCAGCTCTTATCTGATGTAGTTTTGTTCAGGTATAATAAATGACTGTTTTATATGAGACTTTGTGTGTTGCTACATATTACATATATAGTCGCTGTATCCTTTTAAGTGTTAGCAAGGTGATAAATGACCGCTCCCGACCCAACGATTGATAACGATAATAATCTAATCTGGATTGATTTAGAAATGACAGGCTTAAGCCCTGAAGATGACGTTATTATTGAGATTGCGACGATAGTCACTGATAGTGACTTGAATATATTGGCTGAAGGCCCTGTATATGCTATCCACCAGCCCGACTACAGGCTCGACGCTATGGATGAGTGGAATACCCGCCAGCATGGTCAGTCGGGTCTGGTGGCTCGAGTGCGCAACAGTGATGTATCCAGCGCACAAGCCGAAGCCGAGACTATCAATTTTCTAAAGCGCTGGGTTCGTGCTGGTCAATCCCCCATGGCCGGTAATTCTATTTGTCAGGATCGTCGTTTTCTCGCACGTTACATGCCGGCATTAGAAGCGTATTTTCATTACCGAAACCTTGATGTGAGTAGTATTAAAGAACTTGCTAAGCGTTGGCAGCCAGGCATTCTTGCCGGATTTAAAAAATCAGGGAATCATCTCGCGATGGATGACATTAAAGACTCTATTGCAGAGCTTCAATACTACCGGGAACATTTTTTTAAGTTTGATCACGATGCGCGGTGATAGGTTGCGGTTGTGAGCACAGGAGTATTTACAGGCTCGTGGATTATTGTTTAAGCCACGAGACATTTTAATTATAAAGTATTGTTAAGAGAGTTTTATCAAACAGGATACAGTGAGAGTATGTTGACTCTTCACGCTGGTATATAACTATGGCAGCTACACAGCATATTTTTCGCGTTAGGCGAAAGTATAATCAATGGGTTGCTAACCAAACGCTAGAAGATTATGCGTTGCGCTTTACGGCAAAAAAATCGCGTTTTTGGAGTGCCGATAAAGTCGCTATGACGGCACTTGGCGCTACTGCCTTTTTGGCTCTAGAGGCTATTGGCGGTGCTATTACGCTCAGTTATGGTTTTACTAATGCAATGGCAGCGATACTTGTTGTGGGCTGCATTATTTTTATTACAGGTTTACCGATTAGCTACTATGCATCCCGTTATGGTGTCGATATTGATCTGTTGACTCGCGGTGCTGGTTTTGGCTATTTAGGTTCTACCTTAACCTCGCTTATCTATGCCTCATTTACCTTTATTTTCTTTGCTATTGAAGCGGCTATTTTATCGTCTGCGCTACAGGCACTATTTTCTATTCCTTTATATATCGGCTATGTTATCAGTGCGCTCATTGTAATTCCTATTGTCGCCCATGGTATTACATTTATTAGCCGGTTTCAGATTGGTTCACAGCCAATATGGTTGACTTTACAGATTGTTGCAATCCTAGCTATTGGCTATAACGAAATTAATGCAATCGATGATTGGACACAATTTGCAGGCGTTAATGCTGAGCTTGATGGCACTTATAATAATCAGTTTAATGTTGCTCTATTTGGTGCTGCTGCATCAATACTTTTTGCAATGATGGCTCAGATTGGTGAGCAAGTAGACTATTTGCGTTTTTTACCACCAGTAGAAAAAGTATCTAAAGTACGCTGGTGGTTAGCGATGATTATCTCTGGTCCGGGCTGGATTATTATTGGAATTATAAAGTTAATGATAGGATCTTTTTTGGCCTTTATTGCCTTTTCTGGAGGTCTGTCATTTACTCAGTCAGCTGATCCTATCTACATGTATCAAATAGCGTTCAATTATTTAACCCATTCTCCCACAATGTCTTTGGTGTTAGCGGGCGTAATGGTGATTGTTTCGCAATTAAAAATTAATGTTACTAATGCCTATGCCGGTTCTATCGCCTGGTCAAATTTTTTCTCGCGCTTAACGCATAATCATCCAGGCCGAGTAGTGTGGTTAGTTTTTAATGTAGCAATTGCACTGTTATTGATGGAGCTAGGTGTTTATCGTGCACTGGAGAATATATTAGGTGTGTTTGCCATTGTGGCCGTTAGCTGGCTAGGCACCATTGCTGCTGATCTATTAATTAATAAAACGATTGGCTTAAGCCCACCAGGTATTGAATTTAAACGTGCTTATTTATACGATATTAACCCGGTTGGTGTGGGGTCACTATTTATAGCATCACTGATTGGTATTTTGGCTTATTTAGGCTTTTTTGGTGCTGTTGCACAAGCTCTCACACACTTTGTCAGCTTAGCTGTAACCTTTATTGTTACACCATTGATTGCGTTTATTACTCGTGGGCGCTATTACATTGCGCGCGCCCCTCTCGATGAAAAGACGAATGAAGATGATCAACAATGCTGTATTTGTGAGCACCACTACGAACGCGAAGATATGAGTTATTGCCCTGTTTATCAAGGGGGTATTTGTTCGTTGTGTTGTGCACTCGATGCACGTTGTTTAGATTCTTGCAAAGAAAACTCACGTTTTTCAGAACAAATAGTTGCATCATTAAAAACATTTTTGCCTGCAAAAGTTATCGCTCTTGTCGATTCACGATTAGGACATTTTTTAGGTATTTTATTGCTGATCAGTATTGTTAATTGGGGGTTGTTGTCACTGGTTTATTATCAAGTGCCCACTGTTGATGAAACAACACTGGTATTGATTGCTGATGCATTATGGATTTTGTTTTTTATTCTGCTTATTGTCTCGGGCGTATTGGCGTGGTTATTTTTGTTGGCTCATGAAAGCCGGGTGGTGGCACAAAAAGAATCTCAGCGGCAGACTATTCGTTTGGTCACTGAAATAGACGCCCATACACAAACTGATCAGGCATTACAGCAGGCAAAAGAAATCGCCGAGGCTGCTAATGAGGCAAAAAGTCGCTACCTCTCTGGTATTAGCCATGAGTTGCGTACGCCATTGCAAAGTATCTTAGGCTATGCGCAATTACTTAGCCAAGACCAAACTATTCCTGAAAGCCGCCGTGATTCAATAAGTATTATTCAGCGCAATGGTGATTATCTTGCCGATTTAATTGAAGGCTTACTCGATGTATCTAAAATTGAAGCCGGTAAACTTGAAATTCGCCGCGACGAGATGGATTTTCACGAATTAATGACTCAGCTAGAACTTATGTTTCGTCCTCAGGCTGAAATAAAAGGTGTCGATTTCATATTTAATTGTCCTGTTCGTTACCCTCAATATGTGATTGCAGATGAAAAACGGGTCCGGCAAATACTTATTAATGTACTGTCAAATGCAATTAAGTTTACACAAAAAGGCAAAGTTGAATTTACCCTGCGTTATAAAAATCAAGTTGCTGAATTTACAATTACTGATACCGGCGTTGGGATTAATGATGCTGATCTTGAGCGAATTTTTCATCCTTTTGAGCAAGTAATGCATGCTGACGATGCCAGTGCATCGGGTACAGGGTTAGGCTTAACTATTGTGCATTTGCTAACGGATATCATGGGTGGCGAGGTCGTAGTAACAAGTGAATTAGGTATAGGCAGTCAGTTTACAATTACATTAATGTTATCGCGTATTGACTCTCCTATTTTAACGCAACAATTACAAGCCCCAATTATTGGCTATGAAGGTGCACGTAAGACGATATTTGTTGTTGATGATCAAGCCAGTCATCGAAGTCTTATTCGGGAGTTGCTAACACCATTAGGCTTTAATGTGGTTGAAGCTGCTGATGCTCAGGTGTGCTTGGCTATGATTGAAGAAAGCTCACCCGATCTATATCTTCTAGATGTCACTATGACAGGAATGAGCGGGCTTGTGCTGGCAGAAGCACTGCGTGAGCAGGGTATTTGTGAGCCTATTATAATGATCTCCGCGGATGCGCAAGAGCGACACCATATCAACAACCCCGATGTGGCGCATAATTTTTACATGGTCAAACCTATAAAAGTGCAAACACTTATTGATAAGATTGGTGTATTACTATCACTGGATTGGCACTTTGGCGGAGCCAGGCCTAAACCTGTTTTCCCCGCACAATCGCGCGTATGGAATATTCCCGATCATATGTTCATACACCAATTGCGCGACTATGCAGAAATTGGTTATGCAAAAGGTTTTTATGATACATTGGAAGCCATAGAAAATGACAATTTATTATCAACAGAGCTAGTGCAATACTTATTTCAACTAGCTAAGCAGGTGAGGTTTGATAAAGTTATTGATATTTTAAATGGTAAACCGGTGCTCTAGTATGGCTATATTAACCTGCGCATCAGGCGTTATTTTAGTTGTCGATGATTCTCCAGACACTTTGAGCTTTTTGAATGAAGCGCTAGAGCGCGCAGGGTTTACTGTGCTTATCGCATTAGAGGGTAAGCAAGCATTAACTATCGCTGAAAAAATCACACCAGATATGATTCTGCTCGATGCCATTATGCCCAATATGGATGGCTTTGAGACATGTCAACAATTGAAAGCAAATAAGGCGTTAGAAAAAATACCAGTTATTTTTATGACCGGCCTGAGTGATACTGATAGTGTCGTTAAAGGGCTTGAGGCTGGTGGTGTTGATTACCTTCATAAGCCTATTAAGCCTAATGAGCTGGTTGCCCGTATTCGCGTACACTTAAACAACGCCCGTTTAACCAATAGTGCACGTAGTGCGCTAGATACAACGGGGCAGCAATTATTCACTGTCAATGGGCAAGGAAAGTTGATTTGGGCGACGCCGCTGACACAGGCACTCTTTGAACGTGCTGAACTTGATATGCATTGGCGCGATACGGTACTTGCCTTGCAATTAAGGCAGTGGCTGGGGCACCAACCTAATATTGGCCAGAGCTATCACTTGAGCGACAGTGCCTATCCACTTGAGGTCAGGCTGGTCGATTCAAGTGATAATGATGAGATTCTATTGAAGTTGATTGACCTGGAAGGGCCTACAGGGCCTGAGCGATTGCAGCAAAAGCTCAATGTCACCGAAAGAGAGTCAGAGGTGCTTTTTTGGATAGGCAAAGGTAAGACTAATAAAGATATCGGCGAGATTCTCTCTATGAGTCCTCGCACTGTTAATAAGCACCTCGATCAAATCTATAAAAAACTGCATGTTGAAAACAGAACATCGGCTGCAACGATAGCTATTCGTGTCTTAGAGCAGTGGTGATACAGGTCATTTTGTAAAGGTGAATTTTTTTCACGGTTTAGGTGAAAAAGGGTCGTTTGTTTTTTGATCAGTCAAAACCTATTATAAATCCCATAGTGTAGTGCTTAGCTACACACACAGATGAAATGTTGGGAATATAGAGGTACTTGAAATGAAACGCGATGAAGTTACAGTTGTTCTTGATCAATATGGCAATGTTGATGTTGATTTTTACCTTCGAAAAGCTCACCAGCTAAGAAGCAATTATATCACTGATCGCCTTAGCAGCATTTGGTGTTCAAGCAAAAAGAGCGTTAAAGATTCTATAACTGCGCCTGTTCGTAGCCCTAAAGCCGCTGCCTAATTCGCTGATTAATAGACAGCGCTTATATTGAGAGGGCGATAAAGCCCTCAATCATTATGCTTTTTGCGATGCAAAATGATAATGCAGATAGTGATGAGTATGACACTGCCTATATACCATAACGCATGATCCATAATATGCAGTAATGGATTTATGGCGCCATGGCCAGAATGCCCGTAAGCAGGGAGTGCTGTTATTGCGGGCATTAATGCTATAAGCAGTCTTGAGAATTTAGTTGGTAATTGTAATAACCTGGCCATAGTATTATTCATGGGGCCTCCTTTAGTTGTGTTAAATCTGAATATTACAGCATGCCTTCGTTAACAATAACGGAGACAATGTCATTTAAACCCTGTTGTGTTTTTAAATTAGAAAAGATAAAGGGTTTTTCTTGGCGCATTTTTTTTGCGTCTCGCTCCATTACGTCTAACGATGCCCCTACCATGGGCGCAAGATCAATTTTATTAATGACGAGCAAGTCTGACTTGGTGATTCCAGGCCCGCCCTTGCGTGGTATTTTGTCTCCAGCCGAAACGTCAATAACATAAATGGTTAAATCTGATAGCTCGGGACTGAATGTAGCGCTTAAATTATCGCCACCGCTTTCAATTAATACTACATCTAAATCCTTATGCCGGTTACATAGCTCATCAACAGCTGCGAGATTCATTGAGGCATCTTCTCTAATCGCTGTATGTGGGCAGCCGCCTGTCTCAACACCAATAATGCGATCAGCACTCAATGCTTGATGTTGCGTTAAAAAATTGGCGTCTTCTTTAGTGTAAATATCATTCGTAACGACAGCGATATTGTATTGCTCGCGCATGGTTAGGCATAGTTCGCGTAACAGTGCTGTTTTGCCCGAGCCAACCGGGCCACCAACCCCGACGCGTAAAGTTTGCTTTTTCATTTTTTGCCTCTGTATTAAATTTCTATTCAGGTAAATGGTTAATAATGATCTCAGTGTTACGATCGAAATAATCGTGAATACTGTGTCTCATGCCAGCTACTGGCCATGCTCATCCCGGGTAAAGATGACCCAATAGCATCGTCTTCGATAGCACTGGCGTGATGAATAACAGGCGTTAAATCGTTCGTGAGAGTGATTAATAATTGTTGTGCTGCGCTCTGCCCCAGTGGTACGAGTTTGGTTGCTGCGGCAATTTGGTTTTCTAGCCATGACCATAAATAGCCTACGGCAATAGCCGATGGTGTGATTTTCCAATGTACAGATGCACTGGCAAACGCAGCAATAAAACTGTATTGCCTACCGATGTTGTTTTCTACGCTTAATGGTAGTAAGGGAACTTTTAATTGTCGTAATAGCCGAGCAAGTGCTTCTCCCATAGCTGTTTCTGTCAGCGCAAGCTCGGTGGTTTCTCTGCACGCTATCACATAGTGATTCCAATAATTAAACGCATACTGATCTTCTTGCTCAACTGCTGCTGTTAAACGTTGCAATAATGGCATATCAACTTTTGCAACGGATTCGTGCATAACTATATGTAGCCACTCGCCAACAGCCTCTTGATCACAGACCCACTGTTGTTCAATGGCATACTCTAACCCTTGAGAAAAGGCATACCCACCAACGGGTAGGCTGGCACTACTTAACTGTAATAGCCGCAAAAGTGCGGTGTCAGTGATGGTGATGGCCACCGCTATAAGCTCCTGATTCTGGTGTAAAAATAGCGCTTTCTTCTATTGTGCTCAACCCGAGTCGAGAGAGTAGATTTTCTAATACATAATCTGGTTTTATTCTTAGCCAGCGATCGCCAATTTCAATTTTTACATGGCGATTACCTAGGTGATAGCACGCTTGACTAAAGGTTTGCCAATCAGCGCATTGCGCTCTTATCACTGATTCATTCGCGCCTGCAACGACAATGATTTTCCCGCACCGAGTTTTTAAGTGTTCCCCAATGGTTAGTGTTTTTCCTCGCTCAAGAAAAAATCTGATCTCCACACCTTTTTCAGTTGTTGTTTTAAAGCGACCTTTTTCACGTAACTCATGATTCAGTACGACACTGTCATCAGCCGTTGATGTATAACTACATCGTTCATAAACTTCAACAAACATAAGCTAACCTTGCGTGTTTTAAAAAAGATTATAGAGTTGTGTTAATGGCAATGTTGTTGCCGGTTCACAGGTTAATAACTGGTTGTCAGCGTATACTTCATAAGTTTGTGCATCCACACTAACTTTAGGTGTTAGGTGATTATGAATCATATGTTGCTTTGTAATCGCTCGTGTATTGCTACAGGCAACTAACTGGCGTTGTAATTGTAACTGTTGTGCGATGTCTGCATCGATGGCCGCTTGACTGGTAAAGGTGAGGGCGGTATGGCGTGGTGCGGCACCGAATGCACCAAACATATATCGGTAATGAACAGGCTGTGGGGTAGGTATAGATGCATTGGGGTCCCCCATTGGTGCTGCAACAATAAATCCACCTTTAATGATTAGTGAAGGTTTAATGCCGAAAAAAGCAGGTTTCCACAGTACTAGATCTGCTAGCTTACCAACCTCAATAGAACCTACTTGATCGGCAATACCATGTGTAATTGCTGGGTTAATAGTATATTTGGCAATGTAGCGTTTGATGCGAAAATTATCATTGCGGTCACTATCTTGCGGTAGCGGGCCTCGCTGCAATTTCATTTTATGTGCTGTTTGCCAGGTGCGCGTGACTACCTCACCAACGCGCCCCATTGCCTGTGAATCTGAAGCAATCATGCTAAATGCACCAATGTCGTGAAAGATATCCTCAGAGGCTATCGTTTCTTTACGGATGCGCGAATCAGCAAAGGCAACATCTTCGGGAATGCTGCTGTCTAAATGGTGGCATACCATCAACATGTCAAGGTGTTCATCAACTGTGTTAACTGTATAGGGGCGTGTCGGATTAGTTGATGAAGGGAGAATGTAGTCTTCACCACATGCTTTAATAATATCTGGTGCATGACCACCGCCAGCGCCTTCGGTGTGATAGGTATGTATAGTGCGGCCTTTAAACGCGGCTAGCGTATCATCGACAAAGCCTGATTCATTTAATGTATCAGTATGAATAGCTACTTGAATGTCAAACTGATCGGCAACACTCAAGCAGTTATCAATTGAGGCTGGTGTTGTCCCCCAATCCTCATGCAATTTTAAACCACAAGCTCCAGCAGCTAGCTGCTCTTCTAGAGGCAGTGCCAAGCTGGAATTCCCTTTACCTAAAAAACCTAAATTCATAGGCATCAATTCTGTTGCCTGTAACATCTTCCCTATATTCCATGGGCCCGGTGTGCAAGTAGTTGCATTAGTTCCTGTCGCCGGCCCTGTGCCACCGCCGAGCATAGTGGTTACACCAGACATTAATGCCTCTTCAATTTGCTGTGGGCAAATAAAGTGAATATGTGCATCTATACCGCCGGCGGTAACAATTTGGCCCTCGCCTGCAATGACCTCTGTTGAAGGGCCAATGATAAGAGTGACACCATCTTGTATGTCAGGATTGCCGGCTTTGCCAATGCCTGCAATGCGACCATCTTTTATACCAATGTCAGCTTTGACAATCCCCCAGTGATCAATAATAGTGGCGTTGGTGATAACCACATCGACGGTTTCGCTACTGGTGCGTTGACTTTGCCCCATACCATCGCGAATAACCTTGCCTCCACCAAACTTTACCTCATCACCGTAATGGGTAAAATCCTTTTCAACTTCTATGACTAATGCTGTATCGCCTAAGCGAACACGATCACCAGTTGTAGGGCCAAACATTTGAGCATAGGCTTGTTTATCTATAGTATTCATGATGCTCCTTCGCTGGTAGTCGAGGTACTATCTAATGGGCCCATGATGTCGCCACGAAAGCCATAGACAATTCTATCGCCTGCAAAAGAGACTAAATTAACAGTGCGATCTTGCCCGGGTTCAAAGCGTACCGCCGTACCCGATGCAATATTTAAACGAAAACCACGGGCAGCCTTACGATCAAATAAGAGAGCAGGGTTTGTTTCATAAAAATGATAATGTGACCCCACTTGAATAGGACGATCGCCACTATTTTTTACTGATAGAGTGATTGTATTACGCCCTGAATTCAAGGTAATGGTGCCGTCGTCTGTTAAAATTTCACCGGGTATCATGGCTGTTACTCGCTGTTAATTAATGGGGTTATGAACCGTTACCAGTTTGGTTCCATCGGGGAATGTTGCCTCGACCTGTACTTCTGTTACAAGATCAGCGACACCATCCATAACTTGGTCTATGGTGAGTATCTCTTTTCCGTAGCCCATCAGCTGAGCCACACTTTTACCATCACGCGCGCCTTCCATAATCTCTAAGGTGAGGTAGGCAATGGTTTCAGGATAATTAAGCTTTAGTCCCCGTTTTAAACGCCTCTCTGCCAATAAGGCAGCAGTGACAACCAATAATTTATCTTTTTCTCTGGGTAGTAAATCCATCATTATTACCTGTGTAAACTAAAGGGTGCTGACTCTTATAGACGCCAGTATTTATGTTAGCCATATGCGTGGTGCGCAGGCTTTGCGTTTAAGTAGTTGTGGCCGCAGTATTTCCCATAGTAGAGTAAATGCGTCTCTTGCCTGATTGGCGCTATCACCGAGATAGCGAGCAATACAAAAATGATTGACCCATGTGATAGCAATTACATGGTCTAGTTTAGCCGTGTTTATTGTTGTGCGAAGCATATTTAGGCACGCTTGAATCTCATCAGATGTTGTTTGGTGACTAAAGGGGCCTGCAATAAAAATTCCCGTAGCAGATCTTTTTTGCATTGCTACTGCTGCATTAAATATCAGCGGATTTTCAGCGTTATAACAAAAGCGCTCAATCAATAAAGGCATACCATGTCGATTAATACGCAAGTGTTGTGTAAATTGGCCTTGTGTAAATTGTTTTCCACTGGCAGGCAGCCCTAAGCAGGTAATTTCCCAGCCTATAAAGTGGCTATTATCATCGAGTTCTATCGTTGTTGTGAGTGCTGCGTGAGCACCATTGTAAATAATCGTCTCCATCGGGAACCATTCAACGGCAGCCCCTTTGTCAAGATTCAGTGTGACGATTTGCTGCTGGGTAGGATGCTGTTGTCTAGCGTGGTAAACACGGGCAGCACCTGGTGTGGTAATTAATGCCTGTGCGCCATCAGTAAGATGCACTGAAATAGTCAGTGTATCGCCTGATACTAAACCGCCGGGAGGGTGCAATAAATAAAGGTGAGCACAGTGCTTGCCTTCAGGATAAAAAGGTTTTTGTAAATAGAGTGGCCCGTGATGGCGACATTGTTTAAGTATGGTGCCGCGCTTGCTGTTACACAATAACAGTGCGAGTGAGGCTTGCCATTGCCAAAGTGGCGCAGTTTTTTCTTGAAGGTCTTTAGCGATTATCATGTTTCTAAACGGCTAAGTGTTGTTTGATTAGATCATCAGTTAGTGTGCTCATATTGCCATTGGCAACAATACGGCCTTTTTCCATTAAGCGAAATTCTTTACCTACCTTTCTAGCAAAATTTAATTTTTGTTCTACAAGTAAGACTGTCATTCCTTCTTGTTCATTAAGATGGGTAATAACATCACCAATTTGTTGAACAACATTAGGTTGTATACCTTCGTTGGGTTCATCTAGCAGTAGAATACGTGGCTCGATAACAAGTGCCCGCCCTATGGCAAGTTGTTGTTGTTGGCCGCCAGAAAGATCACCGCCACGTCGTTGCAACATATCTTTTAATACTGGGAATAATTCGTAAATTTTTTCAGGTATTTTTTTAAGTTTATCCGCTCTACATGCAAGCCCTATGCGTAGGTTTTCTTCAACACTCATTTGAGGGAAAATATCACGCCCTTGTGGTACATAGCCAACACCCATTGGCGCGCGTTTTTCTGCTGCTTTATGTGTTACATCAATGCCATTTATGCAAATACTACCACTTGTAATAGGCAGTAATCCCATCAGCGATTTTAGTAATGTTGTTTTGCCAACACCATTGCGCCCCATTAAACAGGTGCAGGAACCTGGAGTAATATCTAGCGACAAATCCCAGAGAATTTGCGAGCTGCCATATAGCTGATTAACGCCATTAAATTGAATCACATAGGCCTCATTTATTCATTGTTGATGTGGTATTACTGTTCGCCTAAATAAACTCGGCGTACATCGTTATTCGATTGAATTTCATCCATAGTGCCTTCGGCTAATACACTCCCTTGGTCAAGTACAGTAACGTGTTGTGCAATACTGCGAACAAATTCCATATCGTGTTCAACAACAACAACAGTACGTTCACCGGCTAGTGATGTTAATAACTCCGCTGTGCGCTCTGTTTCTTGCGCGGTCATCCCGGCAACGGGTTCGTCAATTAATAATAAACGCGGATCCGCCACTAATAACATGCCAATCTCTAACCATTGTTTTTGCCCGTGAGATAATGCGCCCGCCAGTTGTGTAGACTGGCTTGATAAACCTATAGTCGAAAGGACATCGCTAATTCTATCTTGCTGTGTTGTCGATAGGTGGGCTATTAATGTTGGTATGAGTGATTTTTGCGTTTTCAATGCTAATTCTAAATTGCTATAAACTGTTAATGCCTCAAAAATACTGGGTTTTTGGAATTTTCGCCCGATACCTAGCTGTGCTACTTCTGCTTCATTTTTTTCTAGTAAATTAATAGTTTGGCCAAAATAGGCTGAACCACTATCGCACGATGTTTTGCCCGTGATAACATCCATAAAGGTTGTTTTACCTGCGCCATTAGCACCGATTATGCAGCGTAACTCACCATCGTTAATATACAAATTAAGATCATTTAGCGCTTTAAAACCATCAAAACTGACGGTGAGGCCTTCAATATATAAAATGATATTTTTGGCTACGTTAAGCGCAGGTGCCTGTTCGTATAAAAAAGGCCACTGGCTCTCACGACTCCAAAAAGATCGTGTTTTATTCAATAGGCTCACGAGGCTTGCTCCTGTGATGAAGGCTTGTTATTTGTTGTAACTTTATTACGCTTTTTTTCTAAAATCCCCGCGATGCCTTTGGGGAGTAAAATCGTAACGGCGACAAATAAGCTTCCTAGCGCAAATAACCAGGCTTCAGGAAATAGGCCCGTAAAGCGTGTCTTAGCAAAATTGACTAATAAGGCCCCGATAATTGCGCCATATAGTGTACCTCTCCCGCCTACGGCTACCCATACGACAATTTCAATTGAATTTAATGGTGAAAACTCCCCGGGATTGATAATGCCAACTTGGGGAACATAGAGCGCCCCTGCAATTGCAGCGAGAATAGCTGAATAAACAAATAGCCAGACTTTATAGTGTTCCGTTTTGTAGCCTAGAAAGCGTGCGCGAGCTTCAGCGTCTCGAATAGCTACAATAACGCGCCCAAATTTTGAATTAAGAATAAAATAACTTAATCCGTAAGCCGTGGCTAATAGCACAGCCGAAAGGCTAAAAAGTGTTACTCTGGTTGTATTTGACTGTAGGTCAAACCCTAAAATATCTTTGAAGTCGGTAAGGCCGTTGTTGCCTCCAAACCCCATTTCATTGCGGAAAAATGCTAGTAATAATGCATAGGTCAATGCTTGAGTCATTATTGATAAGTAAACACCGGTTACGCGCGAACGAAAAGCTAACCAACCAAAAATGAATGCCAGTAGTCCAGGAATAAGAATAACCATAAGCATGGCAAACCAGAATTGATCAAGACCAAACCAGAACCAAGGCAGCTCTTGCCAATTAAGAAAGACCATAAAATCGGGCAAAGTAGGATCGCCATAAACGCCACGATCGCCTATTTGACGCATTAAATACATACCCATGGCGTACCCACCTAGTGCGAAAAAAGCACCGTGCCCAAGACTTAAAATACCGCAGTAACCCCAGATAACATCCACCGATAATGCTAATAGTGCAAAGCATAGGTACTTGCCCAGTAATGTAACGGTAAATGTACTGATATGAAATACAGAGCTCTCAGGTATTAGTAAGTTGCCAATAATAACGGCAAGCGTAATGATTCCCAGTAATGAAAAAAATGATTGGCTGGCCTTATCTGAAAAAAGGCAATGTCGTTGCGTCTCTGGTCCTATCATGATTCGGCTGCTCTACCTTTTTGTGGGAATAAACCCCGTGGGCGCTTTTGTATAAAGATAATAATACCGACAAGTACAATGATATTGGCGAGTACTGCACCGGTAACGGGCTCAATAAATTTATTAAATATACCTAAAGAGAACGCACCTACTAGAGTTCCCCATAGGTTACCTACGCCTCCAAACACAACGACCATGAAAGAATCAATGATGTACGCTTGGCCAAGGTTGGGACCCACATTGGTAATTTGACTAAGTGCAACCCCTGCAATACCGGCAATGCCTGAACCTAGGCCAAACGTTAACGCATCTACCCACTCGGTGCGAATACCCATTGATTTTGCCATATTTCGATTTTGTGATACTGCTCTTACATTAAGGCCTAGCGATGTTTTCTTCAGTATGAGTTGCAAAATTAAAAATACTAATAATGCAAAAAATAAAATATATAATCGATTGTAAGTGATAGAGAAAATGGGATTAATCTCCAATGCTCCAGTCATAAATTCAGGTGATAATACTTGTCTGTTTAAGGGCGAGAAAATGCTACGAACTAATTGCTGCAATAGTAAGCTAATACCAAATGTAGCTAGCAATGTTTCCAGTGGGCGCCCTTTTAAAAATTGGATAACGCCCCTTTCAATAATAATACCAACTAAAGCAGAGACTAAAAATGCGGCAGGTATGGCTACGAAAAGAGAGTATTCTATATGGTTTGGCATCAGTAATTGAATGACATACGTTGTATAAGCCCCTAGCATAATCATTTCGCCGTGTGCCATATTGATTACTCCCATTACACCAAATGTAATGGCAAGACCAGATGCGGCAAGCAATAATACGGAGCCAAGGCTCAAGCCAAAAAATATTTTCTCTAAATAATAATAGAGTGTAGTTTTTTGTTCTATTTTGATTAAAGCATGAGTGGCGGCAGCATTAATTTGGGGGGAGTCACTGGTGTCTATTAATTGCTGCAATGTGTTGCGTACTAAAGGGTGAAGATTACCACTGATACTGCTAATGGCATCGAGCTGCTGCTGTTGATCACTGCTATTTAATTGATAGATGGTTAAACCAAGATTAATTATTTTCAATACCTTTTTATTGGTTTCTGTTTTTGATGCTTTTTCAAACAGTACAGCAGTTTCTTTGTTGAGTGTTGTTACAATGCTGTTGGCAGCATTTTCTCTGATTGTTGGGTCGCTATTGAATAATTGTATGCGCGCAATAGCTGTGCGTAGTAACGAGCGTATTTTATTATTGGTTCTTATTTTTTTAATTAGTTTTTTAGATCGATTAATAGCTTGTTCAGGTTTGAAGATGTTAGTTGTTGCATAACTTTTGTCTGCGTTCTTTTTGGCAATAATAAGTTGTTTGCTATCTTTTATATAGTAGAGCTGGCTGTTGATTAATGCTTCAAATAAGGGGAGTGCTTGATCGTTAAACACAGTGAGAGAGTTAATAATACTTGGAATTTCTTTAAGCTTTGCCGTTGTTAGTGTTTGAGCTGTTTCTACAAAAGAGATGGTTTGTTTTTCTTGTTTGTATGGCGTGTTTGTTGTGTTTGAAAAACTATTGGCACAAAAAAATAGTGTTGTTGTGATGGTTATTAATAATAATATTGGTCGATTCATTGTATGCTCTATAGGGGTTCGGTATTGTGTGAATCGATAATCGGTGATTCTTGTACATGCTCAGTGGGCGGTAATAAATGAGTGCGACACACTCTCATTTATTACCGCTTTGTTTTTAGTAGTTTTGACCAGAGCATTGCTTGGTTACAGTGTTGTAATTACCGCAACTGATTTTAGGGTCTTTCCAATTGGCAATAATTTTTGCACTTTCTTTCAAGTGGTCAGTCCATGCATCGCCAGGTACTTCTGAATCCGTTGACCAGACGGTTTCAAACTGTCCATCTTCTTGAATCTCGCCAATAAGCACAGGTTTAGTGAAGTGGTGATTCGGTAATACTTCGGCAACTCCGCCGGTTAAATTGGTAACCTTGATGCCATACATGGCTGAGCGTACATTATCAACCTGTGTTGTGCCTGCTTTTTCTACCGCCTTTGCCCAAGCTTTAAAACCTATATAGGTGGCCTCCATTGGGTCATTAGTTACACGATTTTTATCTTTTATAAACGTCTGCCATTGATTGATAAATGCATCATTAGCATCGGACTCAGCACTTTGAAAATAATTCCACGCAGCTAAATGGCCTAGTAGTGGTTTAGTGTCAAAGCCTGAAAGCTCTTCTTCACCGACAGAGAAGGCAACAACAGGAATGTTTTCTGCTGAAATGCCCTGATTGCCAAGTTCTTTATAAAAGGGGACGTTAGCATCACCGTTAATCGTTGAGACAACAGCCGTTTTCTTACCTTTGCCACCAAATTTTTTAATTGAAGAAACGATGCCTTGCCAATCTGAGTGACCAAATGGTGTGTAGTTGATCATGATATCTGAGGCTGCAACACCTTTGGACTTTAAATAAGCCTCTAATATTTTGTTGGTCGTTCGAGGGTAGACATAATCAGTGCCTGCGAGAACCCAACGTTTAACCTCAAGTTCATTCATTAAATAGTCAACTGCCGGTATTGCTTGTTGATTGGGGGCTGCGCCGGTATAGAATACATTTTTAGATGACTCTTCACCCTCGTACTGCACCGGGTAAAATAATAACCCATTAAGTTCTTCCAATACGGGTAGTACCGATTTTCGCGAGACTGATGTCCAGCAGCCAAAAATAACATCGACTTTATCTTTACTGAGTAGCTCGCGAGTCTTTTCGGCAAACAGTGGCCAATTAGAGGCAGGGTCAACAACAACGGGTTCTAGTTTTTTCCCCAGCAGGCCGCCTTTTTTATTTTGCTCTTCAATCATCATTAATACGGTGTCTTTCAGCGTTGTTTCGCTGATGGCCATAGTGCCTGAGAGTGAATGTAAAACGCCGACTTTAATTGTGTCTGCGGCCATGGTGACTGACGTCATTAACGACAGTGCACAGGCAGATATTAATTTTTTCATTATCTAAAGCCCCTAATGTAATATATAAAGAATGGTGAACTTCTGGCGCTATTATTCACTCTTCATAGAATTTGGGTATGGGGCCTACGAACCCCCTAGGTAGGTTATTTAACGTAGAGACATTGCAAGGTATCTGCTGTATGGAGACTTTAGTGGCGTTATAGTTATAGTGTTGCCATCAGTGTGGCGCATTATGATTTAGTGGTGCTGTATGCAGGTTTACGGCTGTTTATAGGCAGAAGTGATGTCAGGCAATTAATTAGGTGGCGTGTAGTTGTGTTGAGTGCCCGTGTTATGTATCGGCTAAGGTGCACCTATAACATGATGCCGCATCAGGCTGTCTTAATAACTAAGCCAGCCTTGATGTAGGACAGTCTTACCGTAGCACCCTTATGGGACGCGATTGACGTGACTGTAGGGTGTGATATTGCCAAGCAATGAGACCTGGTATCGGCTAGTAGCTCACTCGAGTGGTGCCGTTGAGCTGAAGTAGCCTAACGCGCTCGCCAACGGTGAAAAACTGCTTATCCTTAACTTCTTGTACAACAGAGATAACTTTTCCGGTTTCCATTTTGATAGTAACTTCCTGGCCTTGTTTACGCGTCAGCTTTTCTTCGCCGGCTTGACCGGCAATGCCACCTATAGCCGCACCTATTACTGTGGCTATTGCTTGTCCTCGACCATCGCCGACCGAGCTGCCAGCAATACCACCGATAATAGCGCCACCAGCATTACCGATAATCCCTTCGCGGTTGCCTTCAATGACAACGGGTTTTACCGAAAGAATACTGCCGTATTGCACCTGTTGAACTTTGCGAGCATCCTCGCGTGAGTAGGTGTCGCCTGTCAGGCCACCACTAGCACAGCCAGCCGTTAATGCGGCAGCTGTAATAGTTGCCATGAGTAAAAATGAGCGGGGATTCACAATAATTACCTCGTTAGTCTCTAGTTGCTTCTATTAGAAGCTATATTGTACGGTAAGTTCAATTACCCAGATGTTGTAATCGTGCTATGAATTTGTATCATCTATAGTCTTAATTAAGGTATCAGATTGAGGTGTGCTAGGGCGTTTGATCTTTCGGCGGCGTTTTTTAGTGCTGTGTTGCTGTTTGAGTGCCCACTCGATATGTTCCCGTACTAAAGGAGATGCCTTGTCGATGTGATGGTTAAGACCACTGACTATAGCCGTATCAGCAGGTGCATTGCCAAGGCCAATGGCAAGGTTTCTCTGCCAGCGTTCATAGCCAATTCGACGAATTGCCGAGCCCTCGGTATAGCGTAAATATTCTTCTTCACTCCACAAGAACAAGTCCAGCAGTGTGCGGTCGTTTAGGTTGTGTCGCGGTGAAAAATCCAGCTCTTGTGTAGGCTTGGCGAATTTATTCCAGGGGCATATTGCCTGACAGTCGTCGCAGCCAAATACGCGATTGCCGATGGGTTCTCTGAATGTATCGGGAATTGCGCCTTTAAGTTCGATAGTCAAATAGGATATGCAACGCCGAGCATCGAGTTGATAAGGTGCGCTGAACGCATCAGTAGGGCAGACTTTTAAGCATGCCTCACAGTTGCCACACTGATTGTCTTGTGTGATGGTATCTATCGTCAAAGGGATGTTGGTTAGAATTTCGCCTAGAAAAAACCAGCTTCCGGCTGATGCATTGAGTAGCAGGGTGTGTTTACCTATCCACCCTAGGCCCGCTTTCTCGGCAAAAGCCTTTTCAAGTACCGGAGCGCTATCGACAAAAGGGCGTTGCTGAATGGGGGCGTCGGCTGCATTATCAAGCAATGGCAGGCTTGCGCTTTCCAGTTTTTTTGCCAGTGTAGCCAAGCGTTTACGAATAAGTTTATGGTAGTCACGCCCGAGTGCATAACGAGAAATATAAGCCTTAGAGGGTTGTTTGAGCACTTCGATATGTTGGGGGTTTTCCGGTAGGTAATCCATGCGTACAGAGATAACGCGCAATGTGCCGGGTACTAAATCTTCAGGGTGGTTGCGTTTATCTTGGTGGTGCTGCATCCATTGCATTTCACCATGGTAGCCTTTTTTGAGCCAGTGCTTAAGGTGGTTGCGGTGTTCGCCAAGGTCAATATCACTGATGCCCACTTGTTGAAATCCAAGTTCTCTACCCCAGCATTTAACCTCCAGGGCCAGCGCGCGCATGGCATCATCGCTAATCGCAATGTGGTCGAAATCGTGTGAGGATACCATGGTGTTATTAAACTCAGTTATAATGGGGTAATTATATTTTGAATACGAGAGTTTTGCATGTCATCAAGCGCGCTATCTACACTATCTTCGTCCAGATTGTACACCACTGAGCAAGTCAGAGCGCTCGATAGTGAAGCGATTGATAACCATGGTATCAGTGCGCGCATATTGATGAAGCGAGCTGGCAGAGCGGCGTTTACCCAGCTTACCCAGCTCTGGCCCAACACAGACAGTGTACACGTTTGTTGTGGTGCAGGTAATAATGGTGGTGATGGCTATGTCGTAGCAGCGCTAGCAGCACAGCGCCAATTATCGGTAACCGTGTGGACGCTTGCGCCCTCGTCAGGTCTCAAAGGGGCTGCTTGTGATGCCTTTGAATTTGCCCGACAGGCTCAGGTGCGAGTACAACCGTTTAATCAAGAGCAATTTGCACAGGCGTTGGCAGCCAGCAAGGTCCCTGTTGTGGTTGATGCTTTGCTAGGGACTGGTGCAGCAGGGGCTGTGCGCGAGACCTATGCTGAGGCTATTGAGGCAATAAATGCATCTGGGGCGCCGGTTTTATCGCTGGATATTCCTTCGGGAGTCAATGGTGATACTGGTGCAGTTGAGAGTGTCGCCATTGAAGCCGATGCAACAGTAAGTTTTGTGGGGCAAAAAATAGGTTTATTCTCCGGGGTTGGTCGCGCATTTAGTGGTGTACGTTATTTCGATGATCTTGGTGTGCCCTCAGTGGTTTTCTCGACTCAAGAGCCTGTGGCTGAATTGCTGCATGTTAGTGATATTGGCGCGCTGTTGGCCCCGCGTAACGCCAATGCCCACAAAGGTGATCATGGTTATGTGTTAGTAGTCGGCGGCGATTATGGTTTTGGCGGTGCCCCGATAATGGCTGCCGAGATGGCCTTGCGTGCGGGCGCAGGCTTAGTCGGCGTGGCGACACGCGATAGACACGTATCGGCGATCAATACCCGCTGCCCTGAGGCAATGGCCCAGGCTGTTGATTCAGGGCAAGCGCTACTGCCGTTGCTGTCGCGCGCGACAGCACTCGTAGTGGGGCCGGGACTGGGTACGGCAGCTTGGGGAGAACAGCTCTTTTATCAGGCATTAATGAGTCCTTTACCATTAGTCGTGGATGCAGATGGGCTCAATTTATTAACTGAGAAGCGTTTTGCCGACGTCTTTGCACAGTCAAATCATGCCGCTCGAATTCTAACCCCACACCCGGGCGAGGCCGCCCGATTGCTCGGGGTGTCGCCGCAGCATGTGCAAACTGATCGCATTGCCGCAGCGCGAGCATTGCAGTCGCGCTTTGGTGGTGTTGTTGTACTAAAGGGCCCCGGTACTGTCGTCGCTGATAGCACAGGGTGCATCAGTGTTTGTGATCATGGCAATCCGGGGATGGCCAGTGGTGGCATGGGGGATGTGCTCAGTGGTTTGTTGGGGGCGCTATTAGCACAAGGACTATCCGCTGACGATAGCGCGCGTGCAGGTGTAGCGCTACACAGTGCCGCTGCTGATCACGCCGCTGAATTCTCTGGTGAAAAGGGCCTTCTGGCAACGGATCTTATTCCTTATGTACGTGAGTTGATCAATGACTAAGTGGCGTGTGTTATTGGCCGATGAAGAGGCCACGGTAAAAGCAGGTGCTACATTGGCACAGGTACTTATGCACGATATTGCAAGTGCGGGCATTACGCTGTTTTTAGACGGGCAGTTAGGCGCAGGAAAAACAACCTTTTCTCGCGGTCTTTTGCACGCATTGGGGCATAAAGGGCCTGTCAAAAGTCCAACCTATACATTGGTAGAACCCTACGAACAGCTGGCCTTACCGGTTTACCATTTTGATTTGTATCGCTTAGGTGACCCTGAAGAGCTGGATTATATGGGGATTCGTGATTACTTTGCTCCCGGTAACTTGTGTATTGTAGAATGGCCCGAACGTGGTGCAGGGTATTTACCTACGCCTGATATGAGCGCAAGCTTAAGCCCCTTAAAACTTAAAGGCGCTGTCGATGATGAAAATGCTGAGCTATCGCAAGCATTGTTTGGCCGTGAACTAGTCGTTTGCTCGCACACGGCGACCGGGCACCAACTATTGGTGAAACTACCGCCCCCGGCATCATTCAGCTCCCATTCAGCAGAGTGCGGTACACTGTGACATAATGCGACGGCATTCATTAGCCAATAGCGGCACATCAAAGAAATAGAACTGAAGGAATAAGTGAGAAATATGTTGCAACCGCGCCACTATCTACGCCCTCTGTTATCATTGATGATATTTGGGCTTACCGCAATTATGGCGTCTGCCTCTTGGGCTGTGACTGTCGATAGTGTGCGTTTGTGGCGTGCACCTGATCATACGCGTATTGTATTTGATCTCAGTGGCC
>Ga0193960_1000018_pt1 | contig 71536 bp, 80 predicted proteins | sample FB_3_MG_FD_140338 | JGI IMG/M metagenome (GOLD analysis project Ga0193960, IMG submission 140338) | Microbial mat bacterial communities from the Broadkill River, Lewes, Delaware, United States - FB_3_MG | ecosystem: Environmental > Aquatic > Freshwater > River > Microbial mats | place: USA... | reverse complement strand
TGGACGGGAATTATAGAGAAGTAATGCTTAAAAAACTCTTAAATTGTTGGGGGAAGAAGCACTTTTTTCAAAATTCCTCGCTCCCTTGATCCACCCTCCCCCTATTAGCCTGTTCCCGTCGTAAAATACTGCTGCTTGTCCCTCTGCTACTCCAAATACACTCTCTTGAAGTTTTACGATTGCTTTCTTGCCATCTCTTTTTACATAACAAGAAACTGCCTTTGTTCTATAACGAAGTTTTACAGTTGTTTCAAATTCTACTCTTTCATCAAACATATTTAACTCTTCTAACTCTACCTCAGTGCAAACCAACTCTTCACGTTTACCAACAACTATCTGATTTTTCTCACTATCGATTGCAACTACATAGTGTGGTTCATGCGCACCATGAACACTAAAGCCTTTTCGCTTTCCTATTGTATAGTGCATATAACCCTTATGTTCTCCAACTACTTCGCCTTGAAGGTTTAAGACCTCCCCAGCTTTATCAACATCTATATACTCTTTTAATACATCTGTATAATTCGTAGGTACAAAACATATTTCACTTGATTCAGCTTGTGAAGCGAATGATTCTAATCCTTCTATAGAAGCAGCAAACTCTTTAATATCTTTTTTTTGCCTGATGCCTAATGGAAATATCAAACGTTTTAAGATACTTTGTTCTACATAAAATAAAAAATAACTTTGATCTTTTGTATCATCATCGGCAGCATAAAAATACTCTCCGTCTGTTTTGATATAGTGACCAGTCGCTATATACTCTGCCCCTATAGTATCAGCGAACTTTACCATCTCTCCAAACTTCAGGTTTCTATTGCATAAAGCACAAGGGTTTGGAGTTTTACCTTTTTGATATGTATCTATAAAAGGTTGAAAAACTTTTTCATTAAATATATCTTGAAGATCTAATACATGGAGTTTTACACCTGCAAAATCAGCTGCTTTTTGAGCGCGTGCCAAATGTGTCTCATGATAACCAGGTTGCGAATGCAGTTTCATGTAGACACCTTCAACATTATAGCCCTCCTCTTTTAGAAGTAAAGCCGATACTGTTGAATCAACACCTCCACTCATTCCAAGTAAGACTTTTTTTCTCTGAGGCATACTTATCTCTTTTTAGCAATATTTTTTTCTTGAGAAAAATTTCGTAGCGTTTTATAATAAGATGTATCATCTAAACCAAAATCTTCTAAAGCATCGATCTGTGTAAGTAAAGACTCTTCGATCTCTTTGACAACAGAATCAATATCATCTGTTAATTTAATCATCTCTACATCTTCTTTATCAATCATGCCACCAGCATACAATTTTGTATTAATAAAATCTAAAAGGGGTTGAAAAAACTCTGTCCCTATAACAAAGATTTTAACTCCGGTTACTTTTCTTGTTTGAATAAGTGTTAAAGACTCAAAAAGTTCATCTAAGGTTCCAAAACCACCAGGTAAAATAACATACGCCATCGAATACTTTACTAACATAACTTTTCGTGAAAAAAAGTACTCAAACTCAAGATCTTTAGTCGTATATTTATTAGCTACCTGTTCAAATGGTAAATTAATATTTAAACCTACGGATTCTACTTCATCTTTATATTCATATGCACCTCTATTTGCAGCTTCCATAATACCTGGTCCGCCACCAGTCATAATATTAAACCCTTTAGAAGCTAACAAAGAAGCAAGATGTTGTGCTTGCTTATAATAAAAATTGTCCTCTTTTGTGCGCGCACTACCAAAGATAGTTACTGTAGGACCCAACTCTCCTAAATCATCATAACCTTTAACAAAATCAGCTAAGATACGAAATGCACTCCATGCATCTGCAGACTTAATATCTTTTATATATTTTTTTGCTACTTCATCTTTTTTGCGAATCAAATTATCCCTTTAACTTGTTAAGTCTTTCTTTTTTAGTACCAATGGTTGTTATCTGAACACCAAAGTTTCCATCTACTATCACAACCTCACCTTGTGCAATCACATGATTATCTACTAAAATATCAAGTGGATCATTGGCTAATTGGTTGAGTTCTATAACTGAACCGATATCCATATTCAAGACATCTTTAAGTAACATCTTTTTTTGTCCAATACGTACACGAACAGGAAGTTTTACATCCATAATTAATGAGATATTATTCATCTCTTCTGCACTTAGATTTACGCCAGATGCAATATGTTCATTGTTGCTTGAAGATGTTTTCGAATTTCCTTGCGATTCAGGTTCAGAACTTGCTTGATCTCCACTCAAAGCTTTTTCAAGTTTTTCATCCATTATAAACATTAAGAGTGATTCTAACTCTCCAAGATGAAATTTATACACTATCATTTTACTAAATGCTTCTAAACTAACTTCAGATCCATTATCGATAAACTCTATAGTATCTATTTTAAATGAGAGAACCGGCATCTCTTTTTGAACAGAGAGCGTATTTGAGATAGCACCAAAAATATTTGAGACTATCTCTTTTGTTGCATCAAGATCATCATCACTGACATCCTCCCTATTGCTTGCTTCCTCACCCATCATCATATCAGAAAGAGATGCCGCTAGATTAGGTGGTAATGCCACCATAGAGCTTGCATCTACATCTCCTGATATGGAGATCTTAAGCAGTACAATAGGTGGAATGATATTTGAGATGATACTAAGTGCTTGCTCCTCTTTAAGCTCAAGAGTTGGTGCTTGTCCTACAAGTGCTTCAATAGTACCTACTGTTTCACTTTCAAATAGTTTCATAAAATCACTCATGCGCTAATCCTCAAATATATTTTTCTTCTCTTTTTTTGCTTCTTCTTGCTCTTCTTCGTACTCTTCTTTATCTGCTTCAATCATCATATCTCTTACTCCAGATATTTTCTCATGCCGTAGCTGTTCAAAGTTTTCAAGAGCACGTTTAACCGCATCTTTTTCTGTGTCTATTATCTCAGTGATCTGTATAGACTTTCTAAATCTTCTTAAACCTATTTCACCTTTAAATCGCTCTTTACCATCAATTCTTACTGTAACGATATCATCAGCAGGTGCAGAGAGTCTGATCACATCATCTGTATTAAGATCCAAAATATCCCGTAAAGTTAACTCTGAGTTTCCAAGATTCGCCTCGACATTTACTTTTGCTCCCCCTAAAAGTACTTGAAGTTCAGTATTTCTACTCTTTTTAGAACTTGTTTCATTGAGCATCAGATCACGTGATGCAAGTTTTGGCAGTACTGGTTCTAGAGAGATAACTGGATAACAAATATTCATCATACCCGAACTATGCCCAATAATTATCTCCATAACTACCATTACAACGATCTCATTTTGTGCAACGATCTGAACAACATTTGGACTTGATTCTTTAGACTCAATAGTAGGGTAAACCTCCATAACAGGTCCCCATGCCTCTTTTAATGTCGCCATCATCACCCGTAGTATCGTCTCAAACAGAGAAAGCTCTATATCAGAAAACTCTCTATTTGCATCAAAGGGTTCCCCTTTTCCACCTAACAGTCTATCAAGCATCGGAAAAGCTATAGAGGGGTTAATCTCAATAATACCACTTCCCTCTAAAGGTTTCATAGAAAAAACATTAAAACTTGTAGGGTTTGGCAGAGACATTAAAAACTCACCATAAGTCATCTGATCTACAGAGTGAAGCTGTATCTCAACAATAGATCGCATAATAGATGAGATCTGTGATGCCAAGGAGCGTGCCATTTTGTCATGGACACCTCTAAAAGCTCTTAACTGCTCTTTTGAAACTCTATTTGGTCGTTTAAAATCATAAAGAGTTACTTGTCTTTGAGGGACAAGTTCTGATTCCTCTGAATGGTCTAAGACATTATCACCTTCATCTTCAACAACATCGAGAAGTGCATCTATCTCCTCTTGGGAAAGTATATCTGCCATATTATGCCCCTACACTCTCTTTAATTTTAAAGATTACAGATTTATGAATTTGTGATATTCTTGATTCTGTAATATTTAAAACCTCACTTATCTCCTTAAGTGTCAACTCTTCAAAATAATAAAGCTGTATAATCAACTGCTCCCTCTCATTATATTGCGATAAGATGTTTTTGATCACATCTATCAACTCCTCTTTTTCGATACGCTCAAGTGCAGCACCCTCATCACCTATTTGTAACTGATCATGCAGAGGCATCACTGTATAAATTGTAGAGGCTACTCTTGCTTCATGGATCTTTTGAACATCCTCTTGAATAATTTCGGCAAGTTGTTCATCACTTGGCTCTTCATCATGTGCTACGCGGTACTCCTCGATAGCATAATCGATCGCTTTAATTAACTTTCTATTGGCTCTACTCACAATATCTAAACTACGCAAATAATCAAGCATAGCACCATAAACTCTTGTTTTTGCAAAACCCCAAAAAGAGTCATTTATAGCTTCATCATATCTTCGTGCAAGTTTTATTAGCTCCTCTGTACCTATTGCTGAGAGATCCATATAATCTACAGAGCTAGGCAGGCGTTCTTTTAATCTAAAAGCCATAGCTTTTACAGCAGGAAGATACTGTAATGCAAGTTCATCCTCTTGGTGCTTTAGATCTTGTATATAGCCGTTTTGAATCATTTTTTAGCCCTATCTCTATCTTCAGAGTTCATCTTGATAGCTAAGTCGGTAATCTTACTTGCAGAATCTATAATTTTTTCCCTTTTATTGATCTCTCGAACAAAAATATCGAGCTCTTTTTCATGTTGGTCTTTTGGAAAGTTATACGCTTTTCCTGAAACAGTTCTATAATAAAGCGCAATAATAATATGTGAGAAAAGGTAAAAAAAAGTAGTGATTAAAAAAGTGTATACAAAAAGTCCCTCTGCATCAAAGGATTTTAAAACTCCAAAGATTATTCCTACAAAAAAACCTTGGACAGTAAAAAAGTATACAAAATTCTCACCTAACATCTTAAACGACCCCAACAAAACGGAATTAAAAATGTTCAATCAAGCGTTTGAATAAACCTGTTAAACCACTTTCGTTTGGATTAACTAGCACATTACGTTCCAACTTAGTCGCTATTTGCGTCGCAATAGCATTTATATCTTTACTTGACTGTGACGATGGATGTAATGAAGTAAAGAGTGCACGTTGCTTCACTGCATTTGCAACTTTTGAATCTAAGTTAATTTTGCCTAAAAACTGCAAATCAAGTTTTTCTCCAATATTTGCATGAGCTACTTTATTTATTTTATCAAAAACCAAACGCCCCTCTTTATCATTTTTTACCTGATTAAGGATCATGCTTATATCATCACGCAAAGAAGCCACTGTTTTAATTGTAGCATAAGCATCTGTAATTGCCGCGGGGTCTGGAACTGTTACAACAATAACATCATCTGCCGCATTTAAAAACATCTGTATATGTTCCCCTATTCCTGCTCCTGTATCAATGATCATAAGGTCTAGTTTATCAAGAACTTTAGCCTCTTCTAAAAATCTTTGAAAAAGTGCTTTATCAGAGTACTTTAAGATCTCATCCCCACTCTCGCCAGGGATAAGAATAAGATTTCGTGTAATAGGGATCAAAATGTCACTGACACTCGCTTCCCCTTTTAAAACATGCAAAATATTTTTTTTGATCTTTACATTAAACATAACATCAAGATTTGCCAAACCAATATCAGCATCAAAGATCCCTACATTTAAGCCTCTTTGTGCTAAAACATATGCAAGGTTGGAACTGATAGTACTTTTTCCAACACCACCTTTTCCACTTGTGATTGCTATAAAACGTGTTTTTTTAGAACGTTTTGATCCATTTTGAGAGACTAACTCTTCAAGTTTTTCAGCTTGATGTCCTATCATGCTTTGCTCCGATTAAATCCATGTAACAAACATTCAACTAAAAAATCGCTGTTTGCGCTCACTAAGTCTTCTGGAACCTCTTGCCCTACAGAAAAATAACTAATTGGTACTTTTGTTTCATAGGCCAGAGAAAATATATTGCCAAAACCTTTTGTCTCATCTAACTTAGTAAACATCATAGTATCAATTCCTAATGCTTCAAAATTTTCATAGTTTATCTGTAGATCATCATATTTAATTGAACTTGGCAGTACAAGTACCACATCTACATTATGCTCTGTACTATTTGCCTGAAGACATTCATAGATCTTCTCTATTTTCACTTTATCATACGGACTTGAACCCATAGTATCGATAAGAATATAGTCACAATAGCGTAAAGATTCCAAAGCACTTGCAAACTCTGGTGGATCAACTACTGTTTCGATCCCAAGTTTCATCATTCTTGCGTACTGCATCAACTGCTCAACAGCCCCAATTCTATATGTATCAAGAACAACAAGCCCAACTTTATATTTTTTTTGCATCAAAAAAGAGTAGCGTGCAGCAAGCTTTGCGATGGAGGTTGTTTTTCCCACACCTGTTGGTCCAACAAACATCATCACTTTTTTTGTCCCTGCACTCAAAGGGTTTTCCAAACGTATTGGAACCATTTTACGAAGCAGGGTTTGAAAGTAACGTTTTACAGTAGCTGAGTTTTCACGCATCTTCAGAGGCATATGCTCTAAAGTCATCTGCATAATCATATTAAGATGTTCTTGATTCATTCCACTTTGAGCAGCTAGTTTATAGATCTCTGCAAACTCTGGTGGAATACTGTTTTGCAATGGAGGTGATTTCTCTTCCCAAAACATATTCTGAATCAGTTTAACCTTGTCACCTAATTTATGGATCTCTGTTTTTATCTCTTTGAGCTCTTTTGGTTCGTATACACTCTTACGCTCTTGAGCAACTCCATACTCATATCGGGGATCTGTTACATCGGCAATTTTTGAGATCTGTTTTGCGGCACTTGATATATCATACAAAACATCTTCACTATCTTTGTTTGCGAAAACCTCCTGCTCACGTTGAGGAAAGTTTTTTTGCAGAGGTCTGTTTTGCTGTTTTTGATAAAGTGCATCATCAAGACCAATAACGATCTCATAGAGTCCCTCTTTTCCCAAAGACTTTTTTTGGATCTCTTTTGTCTCTATGATCATCCCCTCATCACCCACTTCTATCTTTGCATTACGAAGTGCTTCAGCTGGTGTTTTTCCTGTAAATGTCAAGATCTTCATAAACAGACTTCCGATAATGGGATCACAACACTTTCTCTCTCAAACCAATGTGGATGAGGAACACTCAAACGCTGTTTTTGAATCACTCTGCTATCAAAAAAAAGTATATCCAAATCTAAAGTCCTTGGTGCATTTGCAAAACTACGCTTTCTACCAAAGCGTTTTTCTACTCGCATTAAATAGTCTAAAAATACCATTGGTTGCATACTCACTTGCATCACAATCACACAGTTTAAAAAATCATCCTGATGAGTATAACCAAAAGGGGGATTTTTTAAAATGTTTGAACTCTCAAGTAGCTCTAACCTCTTTTCTTTTTTAAAAAAATGTATAAGATGTTCAAAGCGACGTTTTACATCACCTACGTTGCCACCAACACCTATAACTGTTTTGTATCTATGCTTTCGTTTTTGTTTAAATCTTCGAGCAAAATTCAAACCCTTATAACGGGTAAGCTCTTGGGTGAGTTTTTGCTCGAGATACATAAGTTTCTTTACTGTTGTGCGTTTTGTTGTGCAGCATGTGCTTCTTGTGCTGCTTTGATCTCATTTAGGATCTGAAGCATTCCAACCATAGCCAAATGATAACCAAATGGCCCAAACCCAACAATAGATGATGCACATACAGGTGCTATCATATTTGTTTTGCGAAACTCTTCACGACGATGAATATTGCTAATATGAACTTCGATAGTTGGAATATTTACAGCTGCGATAGCATCACGAATAGCAATTGAAGTATGTGTATAAGCGGCAGGATTGATAATAATTCCATGTGCATCACCAAAACACTCTTGAATTCTATCTACAATCTCCCCTTCTAAATTACTTTGAAAAAACTCGATCTCAACATTATTTTGATCTGCTACCTCTTTCATCTGAGCATGGATCTGCTCTAACTTCATTGGACCATAGATCTGTTGTTCACGAACTCCAAGCATATTTAAATTTGGACCCTGCACTACTACTATTTTCATTTTTTACCTTTATTGTCGTTTATTGTAAAGGGATCTGCCCTCTATTTTTAAGCACTTATTTTACCTAATTAAAGCATAATCTATTTTAAATTTACCAGAAAGATTTTCAAATGCAAATAATTCAAACAGACTATATCCTAAGCCCTGATCAGATACATACAGATCTTGCAGTTGCCTTTGGAAAAAAAATTGAAAAAATAGCACCTCTAGAGGAGTTGCAAAAAGAGTATCCTGATGCAAAAGTGCAAATATTTCCTAAAAACTCGCTCCTTATGCCAGGTCTTATCAATGCTCATGTTCACCTTGAATTTAGTGCCAATCAAACAGAACTAAGTTATGGTGATTTTATCAATTGGCTTTATAGTGTTATAGAAAACCGTGATGCACTCATCTCAGGCTGCCAAGAGGAGTGTATGCAAAAAGCTCTTGACTCTATGCTTGAATCAGGTATTACAAGTTTTGGAGCTATTAGTTCCCATGGGATGGATCTTGAAATTTGTGCAAATGCACAACAAAATGTAGTCTACTTCAATGAGCTTATCGGCTCACAAGCAGTGATGGCAGATGCACTCTTTGGAGATTTTCTTTCACGCCTAGAGAGTTCTAAACAAGTGAATCGTGAAGGCTTTTTCCCAGCTGTTGCGATCCACTCTCCGTACTCTGTACACCCTATACTTATAAAAAAGGCACTTGAGATTGTCAAAGATGAAAAACTTCCTCTTACTGCACACTTTATGGAAAGTCAAGCAGAACGAGAGTGGATAGACAAAAGCCAAGGGGATTTCCAAGACTTTTTTACAAAACTGCTCAAACAAAATCAAGCCATAACAAGTGCACAAGAGTTTTTAGATGCTTTTGATGAGATCCCAACTCTCTTTACCCATGCCATACAAAGTAATGACAAGGAACTACTCACATTTGCAAAAAACAAACATACAGTGATACATTGCCCTATCTCTAACAGACTTTTGGGAAATGGAGCACTTGATCTCTCTAAGCTTGATGAGCAAAATATTCGTTGGGTTTGTGCAACTGATGGACTCAGTTCTAACTATAAACTTGATCTCTTTGAAGAGATGAAGATCGCCCTTTTTATGCATACAGACACAGCACTTGTACCACTTGCAAAAAAACTTTTACAAAGTGTTACAAAAGATGCGGCAGACGCATTAGGTTTAAATACTGGTCAGATCAAAGAGGGATACAATGCAGATATGCTTGTTTTAGATCTAAATACAGCTCCAACAGAAGAATTAGTACTTCATTTAATTCTACATCGCTATAATATCTCTCACATTTTTATAAACGGAAAAAAACTCAAAGGATAAAATATGCAGTTTATCAAAAAAATATTTCTGCCTATAAGCGCAAGTATCAACTACATCCAAAATCACTTCAAAGCGATGCTGTTTTTACTTCTCTTATTCGTAATCTTTGCACCTAGTAGTGAAGAGGATCTTACGCCACATAATCTACAACAGATCTACTTAAGTGGTCCTATTATGGATGTTTCAGAAGTTTTAGAACAAATAGAACGCGCTGCAAGTAACACAAATGTTCAAGGGGTATTATTTGTTGTAAACTCTCCAGGTGGAGCTGTTGCGCCTTCAGTAGAGTTAGCCCAAGCTATCAAAAGACTTCAAGAGAAAAAACCTGTAGTTGTGTATGCACAAGGAACCTTAGCAAGTGGTAGCTATTATGCAAGTATCTGGGCTGATGAGATTATCGCTAATCCTGGTTCTATGGTGGGTAGTATCGGTGTTATCATGCAAGGAGCCAATATTAGCGGACTTATGGAAAAGATAGGCATTAGTACCCAAACCATACAAGCAGGAAAATATAAGCAAGTAGGAACATCAGATCGTGAATGGACAGATTACGAAAAAAATGAACTCAACAAAGTGATCCAAGCAACCTATGATATGTTTACCCAAGATGTAGCTGATGCACGAGGGCTTGAGTATGAAAAGCGCGATATCTACGCAAATGCACATATTTTTACAGCAAATCAAGCAAAAGAGGTAGGACTTATCGATGGTGTGGGTGTTGCTTATGATGCTAAAAAACGTTTGGAATCTCTAAGTGGAGTTGCCACACCTCTATGGAACAAAGAAAATCAATTTGACAAAATTCTTAAAAAACTCTCTGCTTCAACAGCTGCTACACTACACACATACTTTCCGGAGCTTATTCTTAAATAAGCTTGGAGAGTTAAAAACTCTTTTTATCTAAAACTTGTGCACTAATTTTGAGTGCATCATCCATAACATCAAAACTATCACCTATCTCAAGGCTCTGAAGGTCTATAACCTTTTGCTCTTTTGATATTTGGGCAAAACCGGGCTTTGTTCTTGTTTTTGGATCGTTTGATTCTATCATTTTACGCAGATGGCTAAGCTCATTTTGGTAAAGACGTAAAATATTTTCAATAACGCTTGGATAGCGCACTTTTGTATGTTCAAGCTCTCGATGCAATGTATCTGTTTTATACTTGATATATTCTCCAAAACGCTCTTTAAGTTGTATCAGATCTGTTTTTTTCAACTCTATTTTTTTTTCAATGGAGTGTTGTGTATAAAGGTTTTTAAGGTGCTCTAACTCTTGGTTTTTACTTGAGAGTTTTTGTAGTAGTTGTGTAGAGATCTGTGTAGAGATCGAATCAAGTGTTTGCAAAAGTTCATTTGTATCAGGCAAAAGCATCTGCATAGCTGCACTTGGTGTTGGAGCACGCATATCTGCTACAAAGTCACTGATCACCCAATCAACTTCATGCCCGACAGCAGAAATAATAGGTGTACGAGCATGAAAAACTGCTTCAGCTACAATCTCTTCATTAAATGCCCAGAGATCTTCTATACTCCCTCCCCCACGTCCAATCACAATAGCATCGTATTCTTTTGTATCTGCAATATTTATACTTTTTGCTATTTGAGATGCCGCACTCTCCCCTTGAACAAGTACATCATAGAGATCTATCTCTAGGAGTTTATAGCGATGCATAGCTACGCGTAACATATCTTGCAAAGCTGCTCCCGTTGCAGAAGTGATAAAGGCTATTTTTTTTACAAAACGTGGCATCTGCTTTTTATGCGCTGGATCAAAATAACCTTGTGCAGAAAGTTTCTCTTTGAGTTGTTCAAAAGCTAGAGCAAGAGCACCCTGCCCTGAGGGCTGAATATTAAAACAGTTAATCTGATATGATCCACGAGGCTTATAAAGTGTAATAGCACCATCTACGATAACTTTCATACCCTCTTCGAGTCGAAACTTTAGTTTTGAAGCGTTTCCACGAAACATCACTGCACTTAATGTAGCACTATCATCTTTAAGCGTAAAATAGATATGACCACTATTATGAAAGGTGATGCGAGAGATCTCTGCCTCTACATAAACATGAGAGAAGCTACTCTCTAGAAGTGTTTTAATCTGCTCAGTTAAAGCCGAGACACTTAAGGTATGCATAAACTATTTTTTACGTGCGATTAAAAGTGTTGAGATATCCATAGAAAAGCTTTTGTTATAGAGAAGTTCAAAGCCTGCTTCTTGGAGTTCACATACCATATTTTCTACCGTTGAAAAGTCACCTATAGAGTTTGGAAGATATTCATAAGCTTCAAGGTTTTTAGAGATAAAACCACCCACTTTAGGAAGTATTTTATACATATAAAAATCACGTATTTTGCCTAATAAAGAGGGATTTTCATTTTTCATAAACTCTAAAATCACGACAAGTCCATCATTTTTTAAAACTCTGTGAAACTCTTTGAGTGCTGCTTCACGCTCTACAACATTTCGAATTCCATATGTAATACTTAGTATGTCGCTACTACTATCTGCTAGAGGGATCTCTGTTGCTTTACTCACATGGTAAACAAACTTAGGAAATTTTTCACGTGCTACATCAAGCATGCCAACAGAAGGATCAACCCCAACTATCTCACCTATAGCGACTCCTGAACGCTCTGCTCTTTGTTTCCAATACTCCATCATATCACCTGTACCACAAGCAACATCTACAATCTTGTCTATAGAGTCTTTACTATAAAAACGATACGCAAGGTCACACGCTTTACGTCTCCAGCTTTTATCTACCCCCATACTCATAACACGATTTGCTGTATCGTATGTAGGTGCAATATTGTCAAACATAGAGACAATTTTTTCTTGTTTTTGTGTTTTTTCTTCCATAAGATCTATTTCCTTTTCATCCAAACAATTATATCTTGGGAGCCTTTTTGTATATTTAAGAATTCAAACTTCGCTTCTGCAGCATTAAAAGCCTCTTTGCCTCCAAAACTTGGTGCAATAAAACAAAGGTAATAATCTACAAGTTCCCTTGTAAGATCAAACATTTTTGCGCCACCTTCGATCATGATCTGTTTATAGCTTTGCATTCTCTGTAGATTATCTTCAATATAAACCTTTCTTCCCTCTACATGAAAAAGAGGGATACTGCGATCAAACTCCTTCTCCCTTGAATAGATCAAAATATCAGGTGCTTTTCCATCAATAAGTCTTGCATCTAAAGTGGGACGGTCCTCTCGCACAGTCTCCCCTCCGATGACCATAAGATCACAACGATCACGAAGCTGATGCACATACGCTCTAGACTCTTGTGAACTTATCACACCATCATCGGCAGTAGCATTGAGTCTTTGTGCCCATTTAAAAAATATAAAATTTTTTTGTAACTGCTTTTGAAATGGATATAAAAGGGCATCACACTCTTGTTTTAAAACAGCCTCTTGAACCTCTATACCATTATCTAAAAGTTTTTCTATGCCACAAGCTGCTATAGTGTTTGTGTCTCTAGATCCAATATAAACCTTTTTTACTTTTAAAGCAGATAAAAGAGTTGCGCATGATGGTGTTTTACCTTCATGCATACAAGGCTCAAGTGTTGTATAAACATTACAGTTTTCAAAACATCCCTGATGATTCTCTAAAAGATACTGGTGTATTTCATGGGAGGATTGTAGGTCTAATATAGCGTGATCGTTTGTAAGAGAGTAGTAAGCTGTTTGAAGTGCATATACTTCAGCATGAGGGTCACCCGCTTTTTTGTGTGCTTCCACACTTAGTAGACGGTTTTCACCCTCTACAACACAAGCACCAACTGCGGGGTTTGGGTATGTAAGCCCTTGATATTTCCAAGCTTCATCTAAAGCTAGAGACATAAAAAAATTCGGATCTATTACCATTCAAAGTAAGTTTTAGCTTTTGCTACATCACTCAGAGAGATCTCTTTTGTCTCCCCTTGGTCTTCTATACTAAGAGTCTGATCTTCAAAAGAGAGAAGTTTACCACGAACTTTCTCTTTATCTGTAAGTGTTAGTGACACAAGTTCTCCCACAGAGAGTCTGTAGTGCTCCTCTTTTGTGATCTTTCTTTCAATTCCAGGAGTACCAACTTCTAGTCTATATTCACCACTTACAGGAGGGGTAACATCTAAAAGAGGAGAGATAAGATGAGTGAGTTCCACACATCTATCTAAACTTACACTCTCTCTTTTTCCATCAATAAATGTAGGAGAGACTACACTTATACGATAGATCGTCTCAGAGTTTTCATTTACAATAGAAGTGTCATAGAGCTCTAAATCAAGTGAGTTCACCATCGCTTTAATATCACTCTCTAAACTCATTTTGACTCCTTTGCTATTTTTTTAAAAAGCTCTTCAATATTTTGTGTTTTTTCAAAATGATCATCAAAAACAAAAGCAAGCTTCGGACATCGAAACCAGCCTTGATCTTTAAGACAATAGTCTTCTATGATAGGACGTGCTTTGTTAAGAAGTTTTAAATTTGTTCTTTGTTCCTCTTCATTAAAGTAGCTTGGATCAAGATAAACTTTCGCATCACTTCTACCTTTTGAGCATTTGACCTCGATCACATCGATCTCATGAAGTCTTTGATCATTGAGTTGACTTAAAGCTTCAGGAATCAACTCAGTAAGAATTGACTCTGTTCTTTTAAGCTTGATCTCTGCAGGAGTCACAGACTAACTTTCTCTTCAACTTTCTTGAAAGTCTCGATCACATCACCTACAACGACATCGTCATAACCTTTGATGATCACACCACACTCAAAGCCGTTTCCAACCTCTTCAACATCATCTTTGAAACGTTTAAGAGAAGTAAGCTCACCTTCATACGCAACAACACCTTCACGGATAACACGCACAAGACCACCACGTACAAGTTTTCCATCAACAACGAAACAACCAGCAACCATCCCTTTAGGTGATTTAAAGGTATCACGTACTTCTGCTTGTCCAGTGTTCTCCTCAGTAAATTTCGGTGCCATCATACCTGTAAGCATTCCTGTCATATCATCAAGAAGCTGATAGATGATCGAATATGTACGAATATCTACATTTTTTTGTTTCGCTAAAGCTTTTACAGCTCCTGTTGGACGTACATTAAACCCTAGAAGTACACAATTTTCACTATTAGCAACAAGTTCTACATCACTCTCAGTAATTCCACCAACACCTGAGGAGATAATGCTGATTTTTACTTCATCATTTCTAAGTTCAGAAAGTGAAGAACGGATCGCTTCAAGTGAACCATGAACATCAGTTTTAAGAACCACTTTAAGAGTTTTAAGGTTCCCCTCTGCGATCATTGTTGTCATATCTTCAAGTGTAGATTTTGTACTACGTGAAAGCTCTTTGTGTCTATCATACTCATGACGCTTGAGTGCATACGCTTTTGCTTCTTTATCACTGTTCATTGTCATCATCACTTCACCTGCTGGAGGTACTTCATTGAGTCCTACAACTACTGCAGTATGACTTGGTCCTATATTTTTGATCTGCTTAGAGTTTTCATCTATAAGAGCTTTTACACGCCCATAAGAGCTTCCACATACAACATTGTCACCTACTTTAAGTGTACCATTTTGTACGATAACTGTAGCTACAGGACCACGCCCTTTTTCAAGTGATGATTCAACTACAGTTGCTTTTGCCATAGCATCTTTGTTTGCTTTTAATTCAAGAACTTCTGCTGTAATAAGAATATTTTCTAAAAGGTCATCGATCCCCATACCTGTTTTAGCAGAGATAGGGATAAACTCTATATCCCCTCCCCAATCAACAGGATTAATTCCCTGCTCTGCCATTTGTCCTTTTACAAGGTCAGGGTTTGCAGTCTCTTTATCCATTTTGTTGAGTGCAACAATGATTGGTGAACCCGATTCTTGTGCCATCTTGATCACTTCAAGCGTTTGTGGTTTAACACCATCATCTGCCGCAACCACGATAATAATAATATCTGTAATATCTGTACCACGTTGACGCATAGCACTAAATGCAGCATGTCCCGGTGTATCTAAAAATGTAATAGGTTTTCCGTGCTGTTCTACTGTATAAGCACCAATATGCTGCGTAATTCCACCAGCTTCACCTTCAGTTACTTTTGCATTACGAATCGCATCAAGAAGTGATGTCTTACCATGGTCAACATGCCCCATGATTGTAATGACAGGAGCTCTCTCAGTTGCATCATCATCGATCTCTTCAGCTTTATCCTCTTCATAGTTAAAAGCATCTTTAGGATCGACAACTGTTACTTCTACCCCAAACTCTTCAGAGAGAATCTCAATCTCATCAGCTCCAAGGAAATCATTTTTTGTCATCATCATACCAAGATCAAAAAGTACTTTAATAATATCTGACATCGGTTTTTTGATCTTTTCAGCAAACTCGTATACACGAATATCTTCTGGGATCTCTACGTGAGTTACGATCTCATCTTCTTGCTTCTCTTTAGTATATTTTTTTCTTTTTCCACGTGCAACATTACGAGGCTTACTGCTTCCCTGTTTTTTATTTGCATTACGTCCTGCAGGTTTTGGTGCTTTAGGTTTTCTTGGCTCTTCTGGAAGGATCTCAGCTCTTTGCGTAGCATTGAGATCAATAAGTGTTACTTGGTCATCCATATCCATAGAAACTTCATTCATTGTTCCACCAAAAATATCTAACTTCACACCATGTTCTTTTTTCTGTGCTTGTTGTGTTTTCTCTTTAGATTTTTTCTTTTTTGCAAGTTCTTCTAAAGCTTCTGCACTCATTTTTCCATAAGAAGAAACTTTTGGCTGTTTTGTAGGAAGATCGATCTTCTCTTCGTTTGCGCTTACTTGTGCATCAAACTCTTCTTCTTTAGGTTTTTTCTTTTTAACGATTTTGAGTCCAGATCTTTTCACCTTTTTAGGCTCTACTGTTTTGATCTGAGTTTGTTCAACTTTATCTACTATCGCTTTTGATTGCTCTTTTGGTTCTTCTGGTTTTGTTGCTTCATTTGCATCTACCTCTACTTTAGGTTCTAGGGCAACTTCACTTTTAGCATCCTCTTTTGAGCTTCTTGGTGTTTCATCTTGTTTTGGAGTATCATCTTTTTTTGCTTTTGGTACTGATTGTTTCGCAGGTTTTGCAGGTTCAGATGGGGTATCTCCATTCATTATGAAGTTCATCAGTTTTTCTGCATTTTCCATACTTACAGTGCTTTGAGCAGATTTTACTTCTATTCCCATATCTGTAGCTTTTTTTACTACATCTTTTGAAGTAATACCCAGCTCTTTTGCAATTTCGTGTACTCTAACTTTTTCTATCATCAGGGATGATCTCCTTTAGTTTATTAGTCAATCTCTCTTTATTACCACTTTTGCATTGTCGCATGAGTGATTTAAGAACTCTTTTTTCATCATTTATACAGTTTTCACACAGATAAAAACTTCTGCCATCTCCACGAAATGGCTCTAAATCACCTTTTACGCAAGACAAGCGTAACAGCAAGCTTTGCTGTTCTCTTTTACGACAAGAGATGCACATTCGCATAGGTTGATGAAAAATTTTCGCCATTATATCTAAAACTTCCTTGATTTAATAGGGCTTAGCGCTCTATTATCAATCCATTGTTATCAAAATCTAAAATTTTCACACTAAAGTCAGGAAATTTTTGTTTTAGTTTGCTTGCTATATGTGGTGCATCTTGATCATACGCCATAGAAAAAAATGTAGATCCACTTCCTGAGAGTGTACTCATAAGAGCATTATTTTCATATGCAATTTTTTGTACAGTAAAAAGTTCAGGCAATGTTTTCATTCTCACTTTTTGATGGAATCTATCTCCTGTAGCAAGTTTTAAGATCTCCCAATCTTCATTAAAAAAAGCAGCTACAGTCAAAGCTGAATGAGAAAGATTATAGACTGCATTTTCTTTTGAGTAAGACTTAGGTAAGAGTGTTCTTGCTTTTGCTGTATTCATCTGCTTATTTGGGATCACTACAACTGCTTTGAGATAATCAGGCAGATGCTTTTTTTGTGAAAAAACTTTATTTTTCTCAACTGTTGCAGCATTAAAACCACCCATCACAGCAGGTGTAATATTATCAGGGTGTGTTTCATACACCAAAGCATGATTAAGTATACGTCTTCTTGAGACACGGATACCTGCTGCTTCATGTGCTGTAGCAATAGCACTTACTATCACTGCTGAAGAGCTTCCAAGACCTCTTGACATAGGGATCTGGTTGTAAAAAGTAAATTTAAAATTTTGCTTTTTATGTGTCTGAGTCAGTCTGTTGTAATGATCATTAAATATGCTTACAAACAGATTGTTCCCTTTAAGCTTTGGGTTATTTTCCCCTTCCCCTTTTATGCTTACGCTAAAAAATTTCGAAGGATGAAATTCAACTTTATTTCTTAAATCTACCGCTAACCCTAAAGAATCAAATCCAGGACCAAGGTTGGCACTTGTCGCCGGTACGCTTACAATCACTCACACTTCCTATTTTAGACTGCACCAATGCTGTACAAAGGAGCAGAGTCTGTATTAAAATCATTCTGTATCAAGTTCTCAGGAAGCTCAAAAGAACTAAGCAGTTTCTCTTCAAACTTCTGAGTTTTAATTTCTGATGCAACTTTAACAAAATATAGCTTTCCAATCGCTTTTATAGGTTGATTATTATTAAAATAAAATGCATCCACTGCATAAAGAGGAAGATCTTTTACAATACTCAAAGTTCTTAGAAAAATATAAGCTACTTTAATCGCCATAAAACTTCCAGGACCGTTTGCATAGTAAAGAGCTTTGATCTTATATTTTTGCATCAAATCATCTACAAGCAAAGGCAAAACATCAGAACTTTTTTCTTCTGAACTATATGTATCTATAAGTTTTTTTTCCTCATAAACACCTATTTGTATCGGGGAAGAAAGTGTAATAAAAACGAGTTCAACCTCTTTATGCATACGCTTTTTCTAGCTCTTTTGTAGTTTCGCCTGCTAACTCTATCACTTCATAATTTTCAGGATTTTTTAGAAGTTCTAATGTCAACTTATGATTGAGATCATGACTTCCCGCCATCGCTTCATAATTGCCTATAAAGCTCATACCAATCAGAGACATATCACCAATAGCATCTAAGATCTTATGACGTACAAACTCATCAGGGAAACGAAGCCCTTCAGGATTAAGCACTTTTTTATCATCTAAAACAACTGCATTTTCTAAAGATCCACCTAGTGCCAAACCTTTTGAACGTAAGTATTGCACTTCATGCAAAAAACCAAAAGTTCTTGCACGTGCAATCTCATTTTTGTAACTCTCTTTTGTAAAGTGGAGTACATACTCTTGATTTTGGATCACAGGATGAGGAAATTTAATAGTAAAATCGTAAGTTAGATCTGGTGAGGGAGAGAGTTTGACATATTTTTCTCCCTCTTGTACAAGTATATCTTTTTTAATTCGCATCACTTTTTTAGGAATACTAAGCTCTTGGATCTCAGCTTCATCTAAAAGCATACAATAACTCACACTACTTCCATCCATTACCGGTACTTCATCAGCATCTACAATCACTTTAAGATTATCGATTCCATAAGCATAAACAGCTGAGAGCATATGTTCGATAGTAGAGATCACATGCCCATCTTTACCGATCACCGTTGCCATTTTTGTATCAACAACATTTTGGGGAATAAGAGGAATAGATACATCAACATCACTTCTATAAAAAACAATACCACTATTTGCTTCAAGTGGTTCTAAACGAAGACGTACCGGAGATCCTTTGTGTAAACCGATCCCTACAAGTTCAACACTTTTTTTTATTGTTGTTTGATACATTCATTTTTCCTTTTATCTGGCTCTATCTATGATCGATTTAGCATTTTGAATAATATCATAAATATTAAGCTGCATCCATTGATCATCCATCCACTCTTCTGGACGCACTTCCACACCTTGAACCAAAACCCCAAAGTGAAGGTGATCTCCCATAGCGTAACCGCTTTTTCCAGTATTTGCAATATGTTGCCCTGCTGCAACCTCTTCACCCTGTGTCACCGACATACTTGAACAGTGTCCATAAAGAGTATAAAGCCCTAAACCATGAGAGATAATAGGCATATTTCCATAGAGTCCATTATAATCTGCAAATACTACTTTACCACTATTTTTCGGTTTTATACTTGCCATTGCATTACTAGCAAAATCTAATCCAAGATGGTAAGACTCACTCAGTGGACTCCCTTTATAAGAGTACTTTCTGTGATCACCAAAACTTGCAACTACCTGAGCATTTTTAAGTGGATACATCTTATGAAGTTTAAAATCACTAATCATCTCATCAGGTACTTTTGAAGTGATCTCGTGAATAAGCTTTTCATTTTTCGCACGTACATTTTCATTGATAAGTTTAAACTGCTCTAAAGGATCTGAAACTCCTTGTGTCTCAGCAAACTCACTTGCAAGTTCAGCTATCTTACCTTGTAAAAAGTTATCGGAGATCTTGATATGTGAAGTGCGATAATGCTTATCTTTCAAATAGAGTGGTACATAACTTTTTGAACGGTTTTGTGCAGCATCTTCTACCACTATATTTGCTTTGAAATGCTCCTCTGTAACAGGCCAAGCAAGTAAAGAGATATAGTAACCCTCTTTATAAAACGGTTGTGCCTGAAACTTTTTACCAAAACTTGTTTCGATGTAGAGGCTTTTCATATTTTCATCTAGCGCTTTAAATACAACAAGAGCTGAACCACCTTTTTTGATCCCATAAGAGTTGCTTAATATAGAAAGCACTGGTCTGGCTTTATCTATAGTGATCATGTACTCTTCTCTGATCTCATTTCCACTTAAAAAGTTCCATTTACTTGCATCTTGTGCTTCAACAATTATTTTGATCTGTTTATCTTTAATAGCATAAGCACTTCTTGGAGGTTCTAACTCTAGCGATACTGATTTTTTAGGTGTAATCAGTTTTTCAAACTCCAAAGTATCTTCAGAGTTTGATGTTTGCAAAGTAACTCTATATGTTTTAAGTCCACTTGCATCTTCAATATTTAAACGAAGCGGTTCTTTAAGATTCCAAAAACCGTTTGTTTGCAAGTCAAGCTTTGGCATATCTCGCTCAAACATTGCAGAGGTATACACAAAAAGTGCCCCTCCAATAAATAGTGCTAAAAGCAGTAAAACTCCTAAAGAAGATCCTTTTTTATTTCGTTTCAAAACCTAAATCCTTTCGTATTTTTTGTAGTATTTCCTCTTTTGCATGGGCTAAAGAAATATCTCCCTGTAATATAAAACCTGCACGCCTTTGATGACCTCCGCCATTATAACTCTGAGCAAACTCACTCAGGTTTATCGGGTCTAATGAACGCATCGAGCATTTGATAGAGCCATCTCTATTTTCTCGAAGTAAAAAGGCTACTTTTACGGTAGGCAAATAAAGAGCCTCCTCAAGCGCATGGGTCAAGTCACTATTCTGTGCACCAAAAGTTTCGATCATATCACGCGAAACTATAATTGTGGCGATAGTTGCATCGTTAAAAAGTTCTATATTTTGCAACATCCAGCCTTTGATGCGCAAAGATGCTAAACTCTCATAACGTCTCAAAAAAGCATTGCACTTTTGAGACTCTGCTCCAAGAGCGAAAAGTTCAGAAACAAGAGCAAAAGTTGTACCATCAACATCTTCAGATATAAAGCCCTCAGAGTCATCTAGTAACCCTGCATAAAGTGCTGTTGCCATCTTTGCATTGATCTTGACATCATTCTTACAAAACCAGTTATATAACACCTGCGTAGTACTGAGAGCTTTGCTCTCTACTAAGTTAAGATCTCCATAAAAAGTATTGCTAATATGATGATCTATGTTGATAATGTCACATTTTAGATCTACACCCAATCTCTCTTTTGATGCACAATCAAGGACAATCGCTAAATCAGCAGAGACTGGAAATGAATCTCTAATCTTTTCAAACCAAGGGATACAAACAAACTTTTGGTCTCTATGCTTACTTGCACAATAGAATGAAACCTTTTTATGTCGTTGTAAAAGATAAGTATAGATAGCACTTGCAGCACCAAGAGAATCAGCATCAGGATTAACATGTGCTATAACCACTATATGGGAAGCTTCCTCTATTCTTTGTTCTATCCTATCCATACAATATATCTCTTATTTTTTCGAGATTATACAATGATTCTTATTTTCTATTCATTTTATAAACATAAGCGAGGATCTCTGCTACTGCCCCAAAAAGTGTTTCTGGGATCTCTTTTTCTAGATCTGCTTCTGCATAGAGGCTACGTGCAAGGGAAGGGTTTTGTACTATATGTACCTCATTTTCTCTCGCTATTTTTTTGATCTGTAGTGCAATGTTATCTAAGCCTTTTGCAACAACTACTGGGGCTCTTTTCGTTGTTTCATCATACTTTAGTGCTACAGCATAGTGCGTTGGGTTTGTGATCACGACATCTGCATTGGGTACTTCTGCCATCATTCTTTTTCGGCTTGCTTGCATCTGGATCTGACGGATCTTCGATTTTACGTGTGGATCCCCCTCCATATTTTTCATCTCATCTTTGATCTCTTGTTTACTCATCTTTAGCCCGTCAAAATATTGCTTTCTAACAATAATAAGATCGATCATCGCAAATATAAAGATAACAAGCAACATCACAAGGGCGATCACTATCGCTTTATCACGCAACCATTCAAGTTGATCTGCAAAACCAAAAAGGGCTACAGTTGGAAGCTCTAAAATAAACAAAAAGAAAAAAACAAAGCCAACACCTAAAGTGGTAAATGACTTGAGGGTAACCTTGATACCTTCTATAAGCTTTTTAAGTGAAAATAGATTCTTCGTTCCTTTTATGGGATCTATCTTTTTAAGATCAGGAATTATCGCTTTTGTGGTAAATAAAAACCCATACTGGGCAAATGCGGCAAGTATACCTGCTATGGCTACAGAGAGTGCCACAGGTAAAATAATAAGAAAAACTTCACGCGCAGTAACTATAGTCACTTCAACCATGAGTGAACGATCTATTGAAGTTCCAATAAGTGAAAAGTAATACTGAGAAAGGATAGTGATATGCTTACTCATAAAAGGAAAAAGCATTAAAAAAGCTAATATCGCTACAAAAAGAGTGATCACACCTGAGGTGTCTTGGCTTTTGGGGACATTCCCCTCTTGTCTGGCATCTTCTATTTTCTTGGGGGTGGCGTCTTCAGTTTTTTCAGCATCATCTGCCATAACTCACTCCTAAGAAAAACTAAACAAGAAGATCTAATCCATCTTCATAGAGAGATCGATCCAGTTTGCTTGATGGATCAACGCTCCACTACTGATCGCATCAACGCCTGTTTTAGCATACGATTCTATCGTCTCTAAAGAGATATTCCCGCTTGCTTCTAAGAGTATATGAGGGTACTCTGCATTACGATAGGCGACAACCTCTTCTATTTGCTGAGGCGTCATATTATCACACATAACTATATCAGCACCACAACGCATTGCCTCTTTTGCCATAGCAAAAGTTTCTGCTTCTACCTCTATTTTTGATGTAAAAGGGATCTTTTTACGTGCTTTTTGAATATATACTTCAAGGTCTTGTATTGTACGCAAGTGTGTATCTTTAAGCATTAAAGAGTCATCAAGCCCCATTCTATGATTGATAGCACCACCACACTGTGTAGCATATTTTTCAAATACTCGTAAACGAGGTCTTGTTTTACGTGTGTCTAAGAGTTTGACTCCGTATGGTTCTACAAGCTTGGTAAATTTACTTGTAAGTGTAGCTATAGAACTTGCATGGAGCAGTATATTTAAAAAGGTACGCTCTATACGCAATAATGTATGAGAATCCCCACGCAATATTGCCACAATATCACCCTCTACAAAACTTTGGCTATCCTCTTTTCCCCATACAATTTCAAAATCTTCCAAAGAAGCTAAAACATCTAAATAGCGTACACCTGCAATAACACCACTGCTCTTTGCAATGATTTTAGCACTTGCTTCATGACTCTCCTCTACCAAAGCATAAAGATCTCCACGACCTATATCTTCGGCAAGTGTCTCCTTTACAAGCTCTTCTATCATAGTGCCAACATTCTATCAAGCGCTATTTTCGCCCATTTTTGTGTTTTTTCATCTACTTCGATCTCATTGATAGGCGTTCCATCTTCAATCGCTTTGAGCGTCATATAAAGATCATAGAGGGTAGTCTCATTCATAGTAGGACATTCAGGTTTAGTTGAAGAGAGCACATAAGTATTTGTTGGGCGCAGACGGTTTACCATATTAAACTCTGTTCCTACTGCTACTTTTTGATCTTTTGGTAGCTCTTGAATATACTTTATAAGTTGAGAAGTTGAACCAACAAAGTCAGATGCCGCACAAACAGCAGGATCACACTCAGGGTGTGTAGCTATAAGGATCCCCGGATACTTGTTACGGTAAAACTCAATATCTTCTACTGTAAAAAGTTGATGCACCGAACAAAAACCATCATAACAGATAATATCTGCCTCTTTTGGATCAGAGCCATCACCAATAACCATCGACTTTAAACCCATCTGATTTGCAATATTTTGCCCTAAACATCTATCTGGTACAAAAAGGATCTTTTTTCCCTCTTTAAGTGCGTTTGTTATGATCGTTTTTGCATTCGAACTTGTACATACCATACCACCCATCTCACCAACTTTCGCTTTTACATCTGCATTGGAGTTGATGTAAGTGATTGGTAAAATATTTTCTTTTTCGATCCCATAATTGTGTAAAAAAGTAACAGATTCATCATAGTAAAGCGCATCTATCATTTTTGCCATAGCACAACATGCAAGCTTTGGCATCACTACACGTTTTTGAGGTGAGAGTACTTTTACGCTCTGCCCCATAAACCCTACACCACAAAACACAACAAACTCTGCATCGTCTGCTTTCGTTCTTTGTGCGAGTTCAAGGGAGTCGCCTGTAATATCTCCCATCTCAAATACTTCATCTCTTTGATAAAAGTGCGCAACTACCGTTACACTGAGTTTCTCTTTTAATTCGTTTATTTTCGCTTTTAATTCTTCATTTGTGAATTCCAAAAAAGAGTCCTTCGTAAAATTTGGCTTATTATAGCGAAAACTCTTTTTTAAATACACATAGTTTTACCCTTGTTTTTCCTCTAAGGAAGCTACAAGTTTTTTAAAATCATCAAAGAGATTCTCTTCAGGAACAAGGTTTGGAAAGAGCCCAATTTTTGAGAGCATATCTTTAGGTTGTGGCTGTAGGTAACAGAAAAAGACTTTAATATTTTTGTTTTGCAGATCCATCACCGCTTCTTCTATTGCATACATACCACTTTGATCTATATAAGGTACATTTTTCATACGAAACACTACATATTCCACATCTGGAACTTGACGCATCAACTCTTTAAAACCAAATGAAAAACCAAAAAAGATCGGTCCATTAAAGTTCTGTATATAGAGTTTATCGCTTAGTTTTTCAGAAAGTTCTGCCCCGATAAGTCCCATTTGTGCGAGGTCCTCTACAGATCTTCCATGAGACTTTTTAGCTGCACTATCACCCATCTGCTTCATAAACCACAATGAAGCCATCACCATTCCAACTGCTACTGCTTGTAACAGATCTACTAAAACAGTGAGTAAAAGAACCATAACCATAATAATGGCATCAGATCTTGGAATATATTTAATATCTTTGATACTTTTATAATCAAGTATTCCAATACCTACAGTGATCAAGATACCTGCAAGTACAGGAAGAGGAATAAGTTTCGCATACGCACCCGCTCCTAATAAAATCACAAGTAAAACAGCTCCATGAAAGATTCCAGAGATCTTTGAGTTACCACCGGTATTTATATTAACAACTGTTCTCATGGTAGCACCTGCACCTGGAATACCACCGATAATACCTGCCAATGCATTTCCGATCCCTTGTCCTACAAGCTCTTTGTTTGAATCATGTTGCGTTTTAGTCATATTATCAGCTACAACTGAAGTGAGTAAAGAGTCTATTGCACCAAGTGCTGCAAGGGTAAGAGCAGCTATAATAATCAACATAGGGTCGTGCCAATCCATTTTGCTAAAAGCATCCCAGTGGATCTCAGGTAAACCTGTTGGGATCTCTCCGATAAGTGGTACTTCAAGATCTAACATCACTGTAATGATCGTAAAAAGGATCAAAGCGATTAAGGGTGATGGGACAAGTTTTGTCACTTTTGGTGCTAAATAGATTGTTGCTATAGTTCCAAGTGCTAAAAAGACTGCCGCCATATTGATATTTCCAGGTATCGTTGCCAAAGCGCCAAGAGTTGCCAAGATCCCTTGAGGAGACTCAAGACCAAAAAACGGAAAGATCTGCAAAATAATAATAATCACCCCGATTCCACTCATAAAACCTGAGATCACAGGGTATGGCATATACTTCACATATTGCCCAATACGAATAACCCCAAAGAGGATCTGAAAAAGTCCTGCAAGTACAAAAGTAACCACTATCGCACCCATTGCCGCTTCAAGTGTTCCAAAATGTGCCACTTCAGCTGCTACCACACTTGCCGCAACAACTGTCATTGGTCCTGTTGGACCACTTATTTGTGTTTTTGTACCTCCAAATAATGAAGCAAAAATCCCTATAGCTATTGCTCCATAAAGCCCTGCAATAGCTCCCATTCCTGAACTTACCCCAAAGGCAAGTGCGAGTGGCAATGCAACCACTGCCGCAGTGAGTCCCCCAAAAAGATCTCCCGATAATTGTTTATTGAACATCATCTAGTGTTCTCCTATATATTTATAAATGTAGTTTGTTTTGTATATTTTAATGTTTGTAAATTATGTTAGGTAATAGAGATGTTTGGAGGGGGCTTTAAAAGAAACTCTTCTCTTAGTGTATTGCATCGAAACTCTTCTCGTGTAAAAACACTTTTTTCAAAAAAGCAAGATGCAGTAGTATAAAAAAGCAGTTCATTGTCTTCATTGTTATCGCTAAAAGCTTTACGTTCCACTTCTGCTTCTGAGTTTTCAAGACACAAGTATGTTTCATCACACACTTCATAAGCATCAACAGAGCTAAAAGAGATAAAAAAAGCTACAAGAGCTAATACAACAAACTTCATAGCGCAATTGTAACTGAGTAAAGTTAACAAATTTAAGTACACCCTTTATATAGATGTAATGAACTCTCAAGTATAATTTTACGAAGTTTTTTACAGGATAATAGATGGAATTTTTATTCAATACAAATGTACAGTTTTTTATAGCGGCATATCTTATTGGTGGTATCCCTTTTGGTTTGCTTATCGCACGTAAATTTGCAGGAGTAAATATCAAAGAGAGTGGTTCTAAAAGTATTGGTGCAACAAATGTTTTACGTGTAGTCAAAGAATCAAACCCTGCACTTGCAAAAAAACTAGGTATCGCTACTTTAGCGTTAGATGCACTCAAAGGGCTTTTTGTATTACTCATCGCTTCTTTAGTAGGAGTGAGTGAAGCTACAATGTGGGCAATTGCGGCTTTAGCAGTTATTGGGCATTGCTTCTCCCCTTATTTAAACTTTGAGGGTGGCAAGGGTGTTGCAACAGGTATGGGAGTGATGATCTTCATGTTACCTATTGAGACTATCATTGCACTTGTTGTATGGGCAGTTGCAGCAAAAACAATTCGTATCTCTTCTCTCTCTTCCCTTACTGCTCTGTTAGCTCTTGTAATCGCAAGCTTTGTGATCCACCCTGAAATGGCACATGCACCTGTACTTATTATCGCTTTTATCCTGTTTTATAAACATATTCCTAACCTTGTTCGTGTGATCCAAGGAAAAGAGACACGTGTAGTATGATGCGCATCGAGATTCAAGATCTAAAATTTCAAGCTATTTTAGGTATTCTTGATTTTGAACGCACTACAGAACAAGATCTCATCCTTGATCTTGTCATTGAGTATGAGTTTGATACAAATTATATCGATTACGCCGCTGTGAGCCAGTACCTAGAATCAAGCATGAAAAATGAGAAATTTTTACTTATTGAAGACGCACTCGCTTACTTTGAAGAGAATTTACAAAAAAATTTTCCACAGATCAGTCGCTTTGATCTAAAAATAAGCAAACCCTCTATAATGCCCAATTGCAGGGTAAGTGTAGCAAGCTCGAAAGAATACATTTCTTAAATTTTTGTTAATGTTTTATTAAAAAAAATTGAATGTAACTTTAAAGTTAGCTAAATTTATGTTATGATTCCGCCAAATATTTATTTACAGGAAAAGTATATGCGTATTCTGATTATAGAAGATGAAGTCACCCTCAACAAAATGCTCGCTGAAGGACTCAAAGAGTTTGGGTACCAGAGTGATGTTGTAGAGACTCTTAAAGATGGAGAGTATTATTTAGATATTCGCAATTATGATCTAGTACTTATGGATTGGATGTTACCAGATGGCAATAGTGTTGACATCATTGGTGATATCAAAGCAAAAACACCAAAAACAGTAGTTGTAGTTCTCTCTGCAAGAGATGATAATGAGAGTGAAATTGAAGCACTTAGAAGCGGAGCTGATGATTATATCCGCAAACCATTTGATTTTGATGTACTTATTGCTCGTCTTGAAGCACGTCTTCGTTTTGGCGGAAGCAATATTATCGAAATTGATGATCTTACAATCAATCCTGAAGAGGAGAAGATCACGTATAAAGATACAGATATCGAACTTAAAGGGAAACCTTTTGAAGTTCTTACACACCTTGCTCGTCACCGTGATCAGATCGTATCAAAAGAGCAACTCCTTGATGCTATCTGGGAAGAGCCTGAACTTGTTACACCAAACGTAATTGAAGTTGCGATTAACCAGATCCGTCAAAAGATGGATAAACCTTTAGGTATCACGACAATTGAAACTGTTCGTCGTAGAGGATACCGCTTTTGTTTCCCAAAAGAAGCAAGTTAAACAATCTTTTTTGCTAAAGAGCTTTTTGGCTCTTTAGATCTTTTCAAGGACAACATGTGATCTATAAAAGAAGTATAAGAAAAGACTTTTTGATTCAGCTCATTTTTGCTTCTGCTTCCTTGATAATTATCTTCTCCTCATTTTTATACCTTTATATTGAAAACTCCATTTATGAAGAAAAACACCAAGAGCTTTTACGTTATGCAAAAAATATTGCTAATAACCGTGCAATAAGTCATCTTGATTCACCTCAAGCAGAATCTATAACACCAGTAAGTGTTGAAGTAGTATATTTAAAAAAGCAATACTCCGATGTTAACCTTTATGAAACAAGCCAAGGGGAAGAGACCTATTTAACTTTTATCTATCCCTATAATTTAGATGATTTGAGTTATCTCAAGCTCTCCAAAGAGATCTCACAAACAAAAAAACTTTTGGATAAGATTTTAAACTATATATTTATGATCAATCTTGCAGGTTTTGTTTTAGTCATAATTTATGCTGTGGCGCTCTCTAAAATGCTTGTCTCACCGGTAAAAACACTTAACTCAAAACTCTCAAATATGAACGAACACCTTATGCGTCCTATCAAAGTCGAAGAGCTTCCAGAAGAGTTTGAAGATCTTGGTACTACGATCAACCATCTTATAGCGCGGATACAAAACTTTGTAAAATATCAAAAAGAGCTCTTTATTGGAACTGCACATGAGCTTAAAACACCCCTTGCAGTTATAAAACTCAAAAACCAAGTTACACTGATAAAAAAAAGAGAAACCCAAGAGTATATAGACGCACTAAAAACGACAAATAAAACTATAGACGAGATGAATATTATTGTCTCAAATATTTTAGATATAGGGCGTCAAGAGGGAGCGCAACTTGACAAACCACAAGAGGTTGATGTTATCTCTATTTTAAAACAAAAAGCAGATGACTTTAAACTACTTGCAGAAAATGAAAGTAAAAAACTTGAGATGCATTTTGAGCCAAACGCTTTCATGGCTACACTCCAAGTGAGTCTACTCAACCAGATCATTCAAAACTTTTTGCAAAATGCTCTAAAGTTCACTCCAAATGATAAAACAGTTCGTATACAAAGCTCTCTAGATGATGTGGGGCTTCTTATAGAGGTGATTGATGAGGGGTGTGGAATCGATGATAGTGTCGATCTTTTTGCACCGTTTAAACGTCAAGGAAATAAATCAGGAGTAGGTCTTGGACTTTTCTTGGCAAAAAGTGCAGCTGATGCTCTAGGAGCAAGAATAGAGATCAAAAATAGAGAAGATGGAGTAGATGGAACTATTGCATCTTTACAACTTAACTCAAAACTCTCTTGTATTTTGCCCTCTTATAAATAGCTTTTATAAAACCAAAATCATCAAAAAAAGAATATCTTAACAATTTAAAATACAATAAAGCTTACTTTTGATATAAATCGGTCACCTAATAAGAGTATCAAAATTTACACATATAGATATAAGGTTTTATAAATGGCTTTAATAATTACTGATGAATGTATTGCATGTGATGCTTGTCGTGAAGAGTGTCCGACAGAAGCAATTGAAGAGGGAGATCCAATCTACTTCATAGATACTGAACGTTGTACAGAGTGTGTGGGTGTATATGATGAACCTGCTTGTATCTCTGTATGTCCTGTTGACTGTATTATTCCTGATAAAGATGCTGTGGAGTCTATTGCTGAGCTACAATTCAAATATAAAAAAATCTTAGAAGAAGAATAACAAAGCTCGTATGGCAAAAACTGTCGCCGTTATCGATATAGGATCCAATTCTGTAAGAATGGTGATCTATGAAAAGACTTCTCGTTTTGCTTTTCATCTTATACATGAAGCTAAAAGCAAGGTGAGGATCTCTGAACTTGCCTATCAAAATGGTGGCAATCTTCAAGAAAAGGCGATGCAAAGAGCCTATAATGCACTTAGTGACTTTTTAAGCATTGCAAACTCCTACAAAGTAAGAAAGACTCTATGTGTAGCTACCTCTGCACTACGTGATGCCCCCAATAAAAAACTATTTATCAATCGTGTAAAAAAAGAGCTAGGACTCCATATTAAAGTGATAGAAGGGAAAAAAGAAGCTTACTATGGCGGTGTAGCGTGTGCGAACCTTTTAGCTCCTCAAAAAACTGCTCTAAGTATCGATATTGGTGGTGGCTCTACTGAGTTCTCTTTTATTGAAGATAAAACGATTACCAAAACTTTCTCTTTAGATCTTGGGACTGTACGCCTCAAAGAGCTTTTTTTTGATAGAGATGCTATAGATGAAGCACAAGAGTATATTGACTCTAAGCTTGATATTTTAGATGCACTAGATCCTAAAACAGTTATAGGAATTGGTGGAACTTTTCGCTCTATCGCAACAGCTATTATGCAAAAAACCCACTACCCTTTAAAAAAGATCAATGGCTTTGAATGTGAAGTTGATTTTTTTAAAGAGTATCTTGAAGAGATCATGCTTGCTGATCAAAAAAAGCTTGTAAAACTTGGTATAGATGCAGATAGATTTGATGTAATTAAACCAGGAGCACTTATCTTACAAAGAGTATTGCAAAAGCTCTCCATAACAACACTTCTAGCAAGTGGAGTTGGAGTAAGAGAGGGGGTGTATCTATGTGATCTATTACGCAACTCTGCACATAAATTTCCACACAACTATAACCCTTCTCTTCGCTATCTGCTCGATGGCTACTTAAGAGATTCTCACTTTTCAAACCAACTCTCAAGCCTTGCAAAGGAGATCTTTGATCTTACACATAAAGATCTTGCAATCACCCCCTCGCTTCGTTTTGAGCTTGGAGTAGCTGCAAAGCTTTATCCTATTGGTACCACAATCCATTTTTATTCAAAGAATAAACATAGCTATTATCTTATTCAAAGTGCTTTAGAGTATGGGTTTACCCATGCTCAGATCCTCACTATTGCTACTCTAGCACGTTATGCAAAGAAGAAACTCCCCTCTTCTACCCATCTAAAGCATTATGAGAGGCTTCTGCCTTTGCCAAAAGAGCTCAAAGCATTGAGTTATATACTCTCTATCTCGATCTCTTTACTTTCACATAGACCAAGAAATAAAGATTTTACCCTCTCTTTTGATAAAGGAGTACTTATAGTAGATGCAAAACATCCTATGTATCTCAGTAAAGATGCTTTAGCAAAACTCCACAAGGTAAAAGGTCTTCAAGTTAAATTTAACTTTTAGAACCTTTGTCCCATTGTAAATTCAAAGCTCGAAGTACGATCTCCTGTCTCTTTGTTGAGAGGTCTTGCAAACATCAACTGTATTGGTCCAACAGGAGAGAACCATTCAAGCCCTGCACCATACCCACCACGTGAATATTCATCTAATTTATCTTCACCGATAAACCCCCAATCAACAAAAGTAACTAAACGCATTTTGGCTTTTGGTACAAGTGGAAAACTCACTTCTAAAGAGTTTGAAAATGATTGCGTTCCACCAATTCTTCTATCTTCATCATTTGGATCTCTAGGAGAGATAGAGTAAGATTCATACCCTCTTACACTCCCTATACCACCAAGGTAAAACCTCTCGGCAATAGGTACAAACCCAGTATCAATAATCATATTATACTTTGCTTTATAGCGCAAAATTGCATCAAAACCTAAGAACTCTTCAAGTCCTATATATTTACCAAAGTTTGATCTTAGTTTAAAAAAATCTGCTGTAGCTCCAAGCCCCGCTTTTTCAAAACTCTGGGAGAACGCTATCCCTTCACGAGGAAGGTAATAGTCATCCGTACTATCATAACGGGCACTTACACTTACAGAACTTTTATCAAAATCTTCAAAAAGATAATACCGATATAAAGAGCTATCAAAGTCTTCAAACATCTCATAGGTATTTTCAGAATAGCTATATCCTAAATATCCAGATATATATCTTGTAAATCTATGCCCTGTACCAAGGTTTATCCCTTGAGAGTTCACTGTATAACTCCCATAATCGTATGAAGAGCTATAGATAGAGAAGTTTCCACTAAAATCACTGTCATTTAGTCTATTATTAGAGATTGAAAAAGAGTAAGTCTCATTCATCTGAGAACGCTCTGCTCTTACTCCTACATTTATCCCAGATCCCCAAATATTTCTATCATCTACAGCGATACTCAGTAAAATACCTCCATAGCTTCCGTATCCACCACCTAGCTGTATATTTCCTGTAGGTGCTTCTTTAACTTTAACTACCAGATCAATAGTCTCATTATCAACTCTTTTCTCTTCGATAGTGTTTCCATCAAAAAAACCTAAACGCCCTAAAGAGTTGCGAGAGTCTTTAAGATCTGTTAAAGAGTACATATCTCCAGGTCCAAGATAGAGTTCACGACGAATAATTCTATCAAGAGTACGTGTATTTCCAGAGATAATCACATCTCTAATACGAACTTTTTTACCCGAAGAGACTTTAAAGATCACTTTTACTGTTTGATCCTCAGTATTTTTTTGAAGGTCTGGAGAGACTTGAACAAAAGCATATCCATGATCAGCTACTATTGTTTTGATCTTCTCTGAATCTTCTCTAAAAGTAGTGATATTAAAAGCCTCTCCAACTTTTAAACCTAAAAGCTCTTCAAACTCTTTTGGATCTATCTCCTCTTCTAGTTGGTCTATCACCACCTCATTGATAGTGTAAACATCGCCCTCTTGTATTTCATAACTCATAAATGCTTTATAATGGTCAAAATTCACACGTACAAAAGGTTCATTTACTTTGGCATCGAGATAACCTTTTTGCATATAATAATCGCGAATGCGTAGATGATCATATGAAAGATCAGCCAAGCTCATCTTCCCATCATTTCTTCCCCAAAACCATCCCATAAACTGATGTTCTTTATTTGCGATCACATCATCAAATTCTGAGCTATCAAGCCCTTCTACTCCTGTGTAACGAAGTTTTTCGATGATAATCTTTTCCCCTTCATTAACCAAAAAAGTCACTTTCATACTACCATTTTCAAGATACTCTTTTTCGATCTCAACTACAGAGTCTATCTTTCCATCTTGACTAATAGCTTCGACAATTCTTTTTTTTGCTGCTTGAAGTTTTCTCTCATCATAAAGAGTCCCTTTTTTGATCTGAATCACACTCTCGTGTACATCCTCATCATTCTCTTTCCAGCCTTTGAGTTCTACTTTGGTAATGATTGGTTTTTGTTTAAAGTGAAAGCGAAGAACATCATTCTCAAATGTCACATAGATATCATCAAAATACCCTTGAGCAAAGTAGCTTTTAATAGCTTTATCTATCTCTGCGTCACCAACCTCTTGTCCTGCTTGAAAATCAAGCATTCTGAGTGCTACAGATTCAGAGAGGTGTACTAAACCTTCATATTTTATCTCTTTTACATTGTAAGCAAATAGTTCTAATGTAAAAAAGGTTAAAAAAACGGCAAAAAATATCTTCATAGATTATCCATAAGTACTAAAATAAGAAGAGATTCTATCTATTGTGTCATTAATGTTAAGTAAATTGAGTATAATTTTGCAAACAAACGAAAGACAGAAGATGAATATAGCAATAATTGGACTTGGATTGATGGGGGGCTCACTCGCTTTGAGTCTGCAAAAACTTGACTTTGTACAAAGTGTAGTAGGAATCGATCACAATCCACAGCATCAAGAAGATGCACTCAAACTCAAACTTGTAGAAAAAATCATAAACTTTGAAGATATACACCTTTATGATGTTATCTTTTTAGCTATCCCTGTAAATGGGGTAATTGCTACTCTTAAAAAACTTGTCGATATCCCGCAAAACACGACGATTATAGACCTAGGAAGTACAAAAGAGCTTATTGTAAAATCTGTGCCACAAGAGATCCGTAAAAACTTTGTTGCTGCACATCCTATGACAGGGACAGAGAACTTTGGTCCTTATGCAGCTATTGAAGGACTTTATAAAGATAAAGTAGTCGTTTTATGTGATCTTGAAGAGAGTGGTGAAGCACAAGCCAAAGTTGCGCGTAAGATCTTTAAAGCACTTGGTATGAATAAACATTTTATGGGTTCCCATCAGCATGACAGACATGCTGCTTTTATCTCCCATATGCCGCATGCCATCTCATACTCTATTGCAAATACTGTAATGAAACAGGAACAAAAACACAATATTTTAGCACTTGCGGCAGGCGGGTTTCGCTCTATGAGCCGTTTGGCAAAAAGTTCGCCTAACATGTGGGAAGATATTTTTCGTCAAAACAAAACAAATCTCCTTGAAGCAATAGAACTTTTTGAAACTGAGCTTCAAGGGCTTAAAAAGAATATTCAAAATGATGAGTGGGAGAAGGTCCATCAAAACATGGTAGATGGAAATAAACTCCACGATATTTTAGACTAGCTGTATCTTTCTAAAAGGGCTTTGAGCCTTTTTTTATCTATGTTTTTCTTCTCTTTTGAATAGATATTTTCCTCTAAAAGATCCAAGAACTCTTGAACTTCACTATCATCTCTATATGGCAATAGTTTTACTATCAATGCTTTTTCATCATCAAGTGAAAGTTTTTTTCTACTCTGTTGTTGCACCCCTCTTTTTTGCCATAAAAGCATAAGTGCTACCCCCGTAAACACTCCAAAAATAAAACTTAAAATGACCACTACCAATGAGTTCTGTGTTTTTTGCTCTACTTCTTGAGTTGATTCTTTTTGATCTTGTGCTTTTTGGATCACTAGCTCTGACTTTTGGGCTGTATTGTGTACTTTTATAGAAAACTCTTTCGTACTTATCTGCTTTTTGCTTTGTGTTTTTGGATCAAAATATTCTAATACAAAAGAGGGGATCACAAAATCTCTCTCTGCGACAAATGCCATCTTTTGTTCGAGTACACCATCTACTAAACGTGATTTTTCTTCAAAAACACTTACTCCATCAAGTGATGGTTTTACAAAAGAGATATCTTCTAAATTTCCTTCGCCTTGTACACGAAGGGTAAGATTAAGTGCTTCGTTTGCCTCTAAACTCTGTTTATCTACGGAGGCTTCAATACTAAAATCTCCAATATACTTTAAACCTTGAGGAATAGCTTTGACATCTATAGAGAGTGCATTTGATCTATATGTCTTCCATTGAAGACGTGGGATCCATGAGCCCCATGGATCTCTAGAACTTGATCTTGTAGCAATTTTGATCTGTGCAGGTTCTATACTTAAGTTAGCATCTCTTTGAGCTGAGAGTTTATAGTAAAGCTTTGTTATAGAAAAACCGTTCTCTTTATATTGCTCTTGTTTTGGGTCTCCATGCATCCAAAAACCTTGTAACTTTGGAGGAGAAAACTCAGAATCAACTATACCAATATCAGATCTTTGTCTAAAGATGAGTTCTAACTCAAAAGGTTCCCCTACATAGACCTCTTTTTTAGAACTCTCTAAAGTGAGTAAAAATGGCTGATCTTTTGTGCGTTTTACAGGAGTAATATTGAGTTTGATAGCTTTTGTTTTCTCTAATACTCCATCAACTTCGATCTCAAAGGAGGGTATCTCACAACTTTTTGTTGGAAAAAATTCATACGAATAACTCATCACTTTTTTTGTAATACCCCCTAGCATCTGTAGGTTTGTATGTTGTCCTGTAGAGATCACTTCTGCATCACAGATTCTTGTGATCTGAGGTACTTTTGCATCTCTGCCTTCGATCTCTAAAGAGAGTCTTACCAGTTCGCCTTCTTGTGGTGCCAAGGGGCTTATAGAGGCACTAACACCTGCAAATATCAATGTAGGAAAAAAAAGAGTAAAAAGAACTATCTTACCAAGGTTTTTCATCGTTGTTATGCTCCTGATCTTTATCTGATAATCTATATATGAATGAATGAGACTCTTTACTCAGTAACTCAAGCCATTTTGCCTGTTCTGCATCACTCATTTGGTTGCGTCGCATCTCTTGATCTTTAGCTGAAAGCTCTTGTATAGAAGATGCTTCTCTCTCTTGTGTCTTATTTTCATCTTGTGAAGACTCCTCTTTGCTTTTTGCCTTTGCTTGAGCTTTTTGCTCTTCTTTGTTTTCTTGTTGCCCAGATTCATCTTGACTTGAGTTTTCTTGCTCTTGAGACTCATCATTTTTTTGTTTATTTTTCTCTTGGGAGTCCTCTTGCTTCTGTGTTTGTTGATCTTGCTTTTGTGATTGTTTTGTATCACCCTCTTGCTGTGAATCTCCCTTTTGATCATTAGTATCATTTTGTTGATCCTGCTGATCTTGTTGCACTTTGTTTTGATCTGGATCTTGTTTTTGTTCTTGCTTTTGTTGCTCATCTAAGAGCTTTTTAATTGTCTCTAAGTTCTCTTCTACCTCTTTGTCTTGCTGGAGTTTGAGAGAATCTTTATACATCTCTATAGCTTTTTGCAGATCTTGATTTTTTGCATAACTATTTCCCATATTGGCATATTTTTTTGCTTGCATCTCTTTTGTATCAAAATTCGCTTTTTCATAATGTTCTAAAGCGTTTGTATACTCTCCTGCTTTGTAAAATGCATTTGCAGCATTATAATGCGCCTCTGCACTTTTATGATCATAAGCGTATGCCCCATAGATCTTTGATGCCTCTTTATACTCACCATTTTCGTATGCATTTTTTGCTTTTTGAAGGTCCATAAAGTCTAGCACTCCAGCGTGAGAGTCAAGAGGCTTTAAAACAAATAGTGTAAGTAAAAAAACAAAAGGGATTTGCACCTGTTCACGTTTACTCATCGAACTTGTTGCAAGGAGTAAAAGAAAAAGAGCAAGCCCCAAAGGGTAATAAAACAGCTGAATATACTGCTGAATCTTTTTACTTTTTAACTCCTCTTTGTGTGCTACTGCACTGATCTCTTGAATCATCGCTTCTATATCTTCATCTGAGAGTGTGCCTTGAATATACGCACCCCCTGTTTGTGTAGCCAATGAAGCGATAGCATCATTGCGTTTTGAGATGATAATCTCCCCTTTAAACTTCACAAACTCCCCATCTTTAAGCTTAATAGGTGCTCCTTTTTGTGAAGCAAGAGCCAGAACAAATATTTTGATCCCTTGCTCTTTTGCATAAGCTATCTCAGAATCAAAACTCTCCTGATCTCCTCCATCAGAGAGGATCAAAAGATATTTCTCTTTTTTCTCCTGCATTGATCGTGCAACAACCTCTAACATCGCCATAAAATCCGTTCCCTTTTCTGTAATAGAATTGGTATCAAGGTTTTTAAGTAAAAAAGCGACTGCTCCTGCATCAAAACTCAGTGGTGAAACAAGATACGAATCTTGTGCAAAAGCGATCACCCCTACTCTCTCATCTGGCATCTCTTTTAAAAAAGTGAGTGCTTTTGCTTTTGCAACACGAAGCCTATTAGGGTAGAGATCTTGAGCAAGCATCGAATCAGATATATCCAAAGAGAGCATGACATCTGCACTCTTTGCTTTGATCTCTATCTCTTTTTCTTTAATAACAGGTTGAGCGAGTGCAATAATGATAAAAAGGGCACTCAAAAAAAAGAGTACGTTGCGTCCACGCATGCTTAATCTTTTTCCTCCCACACGAAGTTTTTCCATGATCTCCTCTGAAAAAAACTCCATCTTTGCCTCTTTTTGTGTTAACAAAAGAATAAAAAGGATAAAGAGCGGTAAAAGCATAAAGTAAAAAAATTCAGGGTGTAAAAAACTCATTCAAACCCCCTTTTATTAAGTAGATATACATAAAGAAGTAAACTTACTAAAGCAAAAAAGAGTGGGTAAGTGTAAAAATAGCGCAAAACAGTAAATGTCTCATTTTGGATCTCTGATTTTTCCAAAGCATCGATCTTTGTATACACTTTTTCAAGCTCTAAAGCATTGGCAGCTCCAAAGGCAACACCCCCTGTCTCTTTAGCTATATACTCTAACACACGTCCATTATATTCGTTTGGCAAACCTATACCGATAGGGTAAACACGAACCCCCTCTTTTTTTGCCATATCTACAGCTACATCGAGTGGAACCCGATCTTTTCCCTCTGTAGAGTGTCCATCTGTTAAGAGAATAACTATTTTTGATTTTGAGTCACTTCCACGTAAAAGGTTGACCCCTTGTGTCATCGCCTCGTAAAGTGCTGTATATTTTCCAGCTATACCTATTTGCAACTGAGAAAGGATCTTATTTAAGATAGTCGCATCATAGGTGAGAGGTGAAGCGATAAACGCATACGATCCAAAAGCAACGAGCCCAATATTATCATCTTTTCTTTGTTCTATAAAATCACTTACGATCGACTTTACGACATCAAAACGGTTACGTCTGACTTGTGATGGATCAAAACCCATCTCCCCCATAGACTGAGAAGCATCTAAGATCAGTGCTAACTCATAACCCTCTTTTGGTTCAAGTTCATACGGTTCATCTTTTACAGGGGACATAAACGAGAGGATCAAAAGAGTGATACTTAACCACTTTAAAAAAAACAAAAAGCGAGATTGAGCGATTGTGCCTTTCATAAATTGTTTTGCATGTGGAAAATAGATAGAGGGTAGTTTCATGCGACACAAACTAGCACAGGCTATAAAGAAAAAGATCACAAACAGAAGTTTTGGAAATTCAAAATAGATCCCATCAAACATCGCACATCTCTTTATAAACTTTATAATAACTTAGAGTCTCCTCATCAATGCTATCTACCACTTTTTTATATTTATAAGTCTCAAGCCTTGCACTTAAGTTTGCATACATCTCTCTATGACGTGATGAGTCTTGACTAAAGGTGAGTCCATAACGTGTCATCGCGTATGCAGCTGCTTTTGGATCTTCAAAAGAGATTGTCTCAAGTGCTTTTTTATCTTCTGCACGTTTGTTATAACGTTTTTTATATTTTACATACTTATAAAGAAGATAGAGTGCTCCAAAAAGCAAAATAGCACCTACAAGCACTAAAGCAAGAAAAAAATAAACAGAGTACTCCTCAACAGCAACGATTGGTTTGATATCATGTAATGGTATATCAAAATTTTTCTCTGGCATCTTATCTTCCCTCAAATAAGCGGCGCAGATCTACACTCGCATTAGAATCTGTATACACTTTTGTAAAACGGACCTGTTGCTTACGAAAAGTATCATAAAGTTTATGATCATGTGCATGTACTTTTGCCGCATACTCTGCTACACTTTTTTTATGAAAGTCCCCCTCTAATACCGTACCAGTTTGGGGATCCACAAGAGAACTAAAGCCCATAACAGGTGGTTTCTCCTCTAAATGGTCTCGCACCACTACAGCTAAAACCTCATGTTTTTTTGCCAGTAGTTTAAAATCTGGAATCTCAAAAAAGTCCCCCACAACAATGATGAGTGACTTTCTTTTGAGTCGTTTATAAAGACTATCTGCGATCAGTTTAAAATCGAGTTTTTTATTACGTGGGTCAAACTCCAAGATCTCTTTTGTGATGGTGTGTACCTGATGGAGTTTTTTACTTGGTTTATGAAAAGACTCCAGCGTATCACTAAAGATATACGAGCTTAAAAGATCACCATTTTTTAGCACAGAAAAGCTAAGAAGAGCAGCTACTTCAGCTATACTCTCTTGCTTCATCTTTTTAGAACCAAAATAGACACTTCCATTGAGAACTGAGACGATCACAACATTAAGCTCTCTCTCTTCACGAAAGATCTTGATATAAGGGTTACCCATCTTTGCAGTAATATTCCAGTCAATATGACGAATATCATCTCCGGGCATATATTCACGAAGCTCTATAAAGTCGTAGCCCTCACCTTGAAAAATAGAGGGGTTGTTTCCAACCATTTCACTAAAGACTTGCCGTCTTGCACGTACGAGTATTTTTTGGAGTTTACCCATACTCACCCCTATGGAATAGCTACTGTTTCAAGCACTTTTTGAATAATTTCATCAGAGCTGATCCCCTCAGCTTCTGCCTCATAACTTAGAACAACACGGTGACGCATCAACTCTTTTGCAATATAAGCAACATCAATAGGGGTCACAAAATCTTTACCGCGTAAAAATGCCATCGCTTTTACTGCTTTAAACATATCGATACTTACACGTGGAGAAGCTCCAAACTGAATATACTCTTGGATCTCTTCAAGCCCATACTCTTTAGGGTTTCTTGTCGCCTCAACGAGTTCGATCATATACTCCTCTACCTCAGCATCCACATGTACCTCTTTGACCGCTTTTTTCAACTCTGCAAGTTCTGTCGCATCTATAACAGCAGAAACCTCTTCTATATTGCCACTTGATATACGACGCGCAATTTCGAGCTCTTCCTCTTTGGTGTTATAACCCACAACAAGCTTTAACATAAATCTGTCTAATTGTGCTTCAGGAAGTTGGTATACACCCTCTTGTTCTACAGGGTTTTGTGTGGCCATAACAAAAAATGGGGTATCGAGTTTAAAGCTTTCATCGCCAAGTGTTACCTGCTTCTCTTGCATCACCTCTAAAAGCGCTGACTGCACTTTTGCAGGAGCACGGTTGATCTCATCTGCTAAAAGCAGGTTCGTAAAAATAGGCCCTTTTTTGATCTTAAAGTTATTATTTTGCGGATCATAGATCTCTGCACCCAAAATATCAGAAGGAAGAAGGTCGGGAGTAAACTGTGCACGTTTAAACCCAAGACCTAAACTTTTTGCAAGTGCATTGACGGTTGTTGTTTTTGCAAGACCAGGAACCCCTTCAATCAAAATATGTCCCTCACATAATAGAGCAATAAGAAGTGAGTCTATCATCTTCTCCTGCCCTACGACAATTTTGGAAACCTCTTTTTTAATCTCTTGAATCTTCTCGTTCATTATTACAACACCTTATTTAGTAGTGCAGAGATTATAGCAAAACTGAGGTAAATAAAAAGTGTATAAAAGTTAACGTTTAATGCTGTTTTGCTCTCTTTTATACACCTCCTCTTTATGACGTTTTAACTCTGATTTTTTCGCCCCTTGAAGTTTCTCAATCAGATCTGCATATTTTTTCGGATCTCTAAGAGCGAGTACAAAGCTAAGACTTTTAGCAGAATCCGCATCTTTTACTTTTTGCAAAAAACTACTCTGTTTAAATTCTCTAAGCTCTTTTCTCTGCAGTGGGATTTTTCCAAGTACAAAACCAAAGAGTATACAAAGCAGATACCATAAGTATTCCTCTTTATATTCCCAAGTTTCTGTCTTTTGTTGTTGAACATCTAAAAGTTGCTTGGGAGAGTAACCCCCTTGCACATTTATAACAAATGGCTCTGTTTGGAGTGTTTTTTGTTTGTTTTGCACAAGGTCATAAAAGTCTAACTCTAAAGCAGGAATTGTAAAGTTGTGATCACTAACAAAAGCAAACTTTTGGCTATATACCCCATGATAACCATCTTGTTGTAAAGAGGTCTGCTCTTTAGGAGGGCTTGCAAACACTTTTACTCCATCAAGAGCAAGAACAAAGGGCTTGAGATTTTGGAAGTTTCCTCTCCCTTTGAGTTCTATACTTAAATGTACAGGCTCATACGCACGAACCTCTGTTGCACTCACATCATAAGAGAGTGTAAACTCACCCGCTAAAGAGTTGTTTGTCTCATAGACATCTACAGAGAGTTTCTCTTGACGCATGTGTCTTGAACTATAATCAACAAACTGCGCGTTATCTCTTCCTATAATAGTGTTATCTATCGAATCTTGCGTTGTTTTTTTCATCTCCATATCAAAGACAAAATCTATTTTTTGTGCTTTTTTTGCAAAAGCGACAAACTCAAAAGTATCGATCCTTTTTCCCTCTTTAAAGCTGATCTCTTCACGTAAAAGACGCAGATCATAGAGTTCGTTTTCCCCTACAGGGTTAAACTCGATTGTGTAGAGTTCACCCCTATCAGCAAACTCACATCGATAGTGCAAATAGATCGCCTCATGAATCATCGCCTCTTTTTTATCTATAGAAGCACTCCAAATATACTCTTGTGCAAAAAGTGTAGAAGCAAAAAGTTGTAACAAAAAAAGAAAACTAAAACTACCATGGTTTTTTTTCATTCACACCCCTTTTATTGATCAACTCATACTGTAAGGAGCTGAGTTTTGTTTTAGAACTATTTTGTGAAAAGATCTCCTCAGCTTTTGTTTTTTTTGCTGATGAAGCTCCTTTGGAACTAGCATCGGTACTTACCTGCATATTGGATCCTCCCCCCTCTTTTTTTTTCATAGAGCTTTTTTCCTCTTTTGCCGCAAGTGACTTTTTTTGTGACTTTTGTTTCTCTTTTGTCATACTTTTTTGCTCTGCTACATCTTTAATATATGCCAGATTTTCATCTGCTTGAGATGTATAGTGAAGTGTTAAAGATTTTAAATACTCCTCTCTTGCTTTTGCAAACTCTTTAAGGCGCACAAAAGTGTTTGCCCGATTATAAAAGAGCTGTGCTTTAAATTCTCGCTCGTCTGAATGCACTTGAGCAAAGAGTTCTAAAGCTTTTTCATACATTCCTGCTTTATAGTAACTGCACCCTGCATTAAAAAAAGCTTTTGAAGTGCGAACCTGCTCATAAAGTTTTGCAGCTTGTTCGTATGCACCCTCTTTATACTTTTTTTGTGCTGTATTTAGATAGATCGGATCAAGTACTCCCGCATCAAGGGAGATCCCCATAACTACAAAGACCCAAATAAAAGGTTTAAACACTTTTTTATGTAGATGTGTCGTAGCTATTACAAAAAACAGAAGTGCTAAAGCAAGTGGATAATAAAAGAGTTCTCTATTTTGATAGAGTATATTTGATGTTTTATAATCCTCTTGTCTTTGTGATTGAAGTGCATCTCTAAGGTCTGCTAGATCTTTTGTATAGATCCCCCCTGTGGCATTACTTAAACTCTCTATAGTTCTATTTTCTCGACTTACAACGAGATCCTCGTTTTGATCATATAAAAGTGAGCCATCGGGAAGCTGCAGAGTTGATCCCACTGGTGTTGCAAGCATCATTATATTCACCACTATATTATTGGCTTTGGCAAAAGCGATCTCCTCTTCATAGAGGGTATTGTCTCCCCCATCGCTTAAAAAAACAACACGAAGTTTTTTTGCTTTAGAGAGTTTACGAGCTAACTCCAAGGCAGGTAAAATACTACTCCCTTTTGTTGTTATAAGAGAGCTATTAAGAGAATCTACAAGGTGTTCTAAAAGTTCACTATCTTGTGTGAGTGGAGAGAGTATTATCGCATTGGTTGTAAAACCTATCACCCCGTAACGGTTTTTTTGCTCAGTGTTTACAAGCTTGTGAAGAGACTCTTTTGCTTGTTGCAGTCGATTTGGCTTGAGATCTTGCGCCTGCATTGAATAAGAGAGATCTATTGCTACAACCACATCACTTAAGATCTGTTCTTGTTTGATAGGCTCTTGCTCTATTACAGGACGTGCCAAAGAGACAACTATACACAAAAAACTCACTACTAATGCAAGTGTTGCTGTAGAATAACTCCAACGATCTCTTTGTATAAATACAATAACAAACACCACTAATAACCAAAAATAAGAGGGTTCTAAAAAGCTCATCGTCGTACCTTAAGATAAAACAGTAACAATAAAGGCAGAAGTGAGAGGAGTAAAAAGAGCTGATAATAGTACTCTTTATGGAGATACTCTCTACTTTTGATCTTTGAGGTCTCTAATGTATCGATCTCTTCATAAACACTTAACAACTCTTTTGCATTACTTGCTCCAAAAAAAACTCCTCCACTCTCCTTGGCTATTTTTTCTAAAAGTGCATTGTCTGCTTCCCCTTTATTTCCCACTGCGATTGTGTACACTTTGATCTTCTCTTTTTTTATATACTCCATTGCATCTTTTGGAGCAATAGCACCACTGTTATGCTCCCCATCAGTTAAAAGAACAGCTATTTTTGTTTTGGCTTTAGAGTGTTTAAAAGCACGTACAACCATAGCTAAAGCTTCCCCTATAGCTGTATTTTGTCCTGCCATTCCCTGCGTGAGATAAGAGACCATATCTTTTAATATCTCTTTTTCATAGGTGATCGGTGAAGCGATAAAAGCAAAATCTCCAAAAAGTACCACCCCTAGATTATCTGTTTCTCTACGACCTATAAAGTCTTTTAAAACAAGCTTTGTGATCTCAAAACGACTCAAACGTGTAATATCTTGTTCTTCATCAATATCTAAAAAGTCATTTTCCCCTGCATACCCAGAAGAGTTCATAGATCCACTTGCATCTATAGCTAAAACAATATCTTTTCCCAAACGGTTATAGGGGTTATCTTTATCGATCACTATAGGGGAACAAAGTGCAATCGTCAATAATACAAGGCTCAAAACCTTGAGGATCCATTCAAGTTTTAAAAAGCCTTTGCCTGCCTTAAAGAGATGTAGATGCACAAAATATTTTTGTTTGGCATACTCTTTACATCTATAAAGACAATAAAGCAAAAGAGGTAACAATACAATCAAATAGGGATACTCAAAGCTATAATAGTTCATGGCTCTATTATAACTAAAATAAATGATAATACAGTTTCATTTCTACTCATTTTATTCTCTTAGATATATTTTTTCAAAAAAACTTATTTTTTTCTTGACATTGAAAAATAATTTGCATATAATTCCCGTCCACAAACACAGATGTTTGTTTGAAAAGGTCTCGTTAGCTCAGCTGGTAGAGCACGTCACTTTTAATGATGTGGCCGATGGTTCGAATCCATCACGGGACACCATTGACTTCATACTATTCTTTTTTGTGGCCCCATCGTCTAGCGGTTAGGATCCATGGTTTTCATCCATGTTACCGGAGTTCGAGTCTCCGTGGGGTCACCATATAATCACAAATGAAAGACATTTCTTTTTAAAAAGACGCAAAAACACTTTACTATTTCATATAATTTATACTATAATCGTTTAATTTTGATAACTGAGAGTGGATTCTATGAAAAATGTCACCCCTACAAATCACGAACTAGTCATGAAAGAAGATGACTTTATTGTCTCCAAAACAGATCTTAAAGGTCGCATCACATATTGTAATGAGATCTTTATCCAATTAGCCGGAATGAGTGAAGCAGAACTGCTTGGTCAACCACACAATATTATTAGACATCCAGAGATGCCCCGTTTGATTTTTAAGCTTCTATGGGAACGTGTACAAAAGAAAAAAGAGATCTTTGCCTATGTAAAAAACCTCTCAGCTGATGGAAGCTACTACTGGGTTTATGCAAATGTAACAGCTTCTATTGATGAACATAATAATATCATAGGGTATTACTCTGTTCGTAGAAAACCAAATCCAAAGAACCTTCCTGTGATTATAGATCTCTATAAAACACTTTTAAAAGAGGAGCAAAGAGGAGGCTTAGAAGCTTCCTCTTCATACCTAAATAAACTTCTAAGTGATCATAAAAAATCTTATGATCAGTTTATTAACACTATTCAAAACGGGAGTCTGTAATGTTTGGTTCAGATAACAACTCAATTAAAGTAAATAAACAACTTTTTGAAAAGTTGCTAAGTGTTGTAAAAGATGCTGCAAGTGGAAAGCTAGACAGTAGAATTACAGGCATTAACAAAGCAGACCCTTTAGGGGAAGCGGCTTGGGCAGTGAACAATCTTCTGGATCAAACAGAAGCTTTTATGAGAGAGACAAAAAGCTCTATTGACCATGCAAACGAAGGACTTGAACATAGAAATGTGGACCCTCATGGTCTCAAAGGAGCCTTCAAACAAAACGCACTTCTTGTCGCTCAAGGAGTTGAGGGCGTTATTCTTGGTCAAAATGCTAAAGTGAAAGGGGAACTTGGAGGTCGCTTTAGTGAACTTGGTGGTGGTATGCAACTGAGTTTACAAAAGATCCAAGGCGCAATGGACCTGAGCTTGCAAAATATTCGCAAAGTCTCAGACTCTTCACAAGAGATGTCTGAAGAGGTGCATGCAAGTCTTAGCCTTATCGACACACTCAGTGTCAAGATTGACCATTTGGCAAATCTCATCATTAACAGTACAGAAGCTATCGATACGCTCTCAACACAAACAAACGATATCACCTCTGTTTTAGACCTTATTAAAGATATAGCAGATCAGACAAACTTACTTGCACTCAATGCCGCAATAGAAGCGGCACGTGCAGGGGAACATGGACGTGGTTTTGCTGTAGTTGCCGATGAAGTAAGAAAACTCGCAGAACGTACACAACGTGCAACAGCTGAGATCTCTGTAACAACAAAATCTCTGCAACAAGAAGCAGATGGAATTCATGAGATCTCCAAAGAGATCGAGAGTATTGCTGTTGAATCAAATGAGGGGATCCAAGAGCTTAAAACAAGTCTTCAAAGTGTTAATGAGAGTGCACATAGTAATGCACGTATCTCTTCGTTTATTAAGAGTTCTAACCGTGTTACAACGATCAAGATCGATCATATTGTTTACAAAAATGCGGCTTATTCTACTGTACTTAACGAAAAACTCAGTGATCTTGTTCAAGGAAACTATGATAGTTGTAACTTCTCAAAATGGTTCCAAAATCAAGGAAAAGAGGACTATGCACATACAAGTGCTTTTAACAAACTTGATAAGCCACACCGTGAGATCCATCAACAAATGGAGAAAAACCTTGTCTATGTTAATGAGCGTTCAGTTATGAAGCATAAAGACCAAGTAATCGAGAATTTCTCTAAAATGGAACAAGCGAGTGAAGAGCTCTTTGGACTTCTTGACAAAATGGTCGAAGAGAAATACCAATAAAACTGCATAAGGTTTAGTTAAGGATTCTTTGACTAAACTTTTGCTCAAATTTAAACAAGGAGTAACACATGTATTCATATACACAGAACAGATCTCATTATAAAGCTGTCTCTACTCTACTCCTGCTCTTACTCTCTACACTTCTCTAAAACATTTCGTTTTAACACCACATTTATACAACATTACGTTTATAGCAAAAGCTATAAGTACACATTTTTAATGTCAAAATTTTAGGAAGATACCATGAATTACACAAAATATGGGCAATACCCTCATGTGCAAAATTTTCAAAGAGAGTGGCCAAACAAGCAGATCGAAAAAGCACCGATCTACTGTTCGGTAGATTTAAGAGACGGGAATCAAGCTTTAGTAAAACCTTTAAGTATTGAGCAAAAGATGCAATACTTTGATGTTTTAGTTGCAATGGGATTTAAACAGATTGAAGTGGGCTACCCAAGTGCTTCACAAACAGAGTTTGATTTTATAAGAACACTTATAGAACAAGACAAAATACCTCAAGATGTTTCTATTCAGGTACTTATCCCTGCACGTAAAGAATTGATAGAAAGAAGCGTTGCAGCTATGCAGGGGGTAAAAAGGGGGATCTTTCATCTTTACAACCCCACAAGTGAGTTTCAAAAAGAACATGTATTTGCTAAAGACGATGCAGAGATCATAAAGATGGCAGTTACATCTATGCAGCACCTTATAGATGCTACAAAAGAGTTTGAAGGGGATATTTTCTATGAATACACTCCTGAGAGTTTCTCTCAAACAGACTTGGAGTTTGCAGTTAAGATCTGTAATGAGGTGATCAAGGTTGTACAACCCTCAGGCGCTAAAAAGTTGATCATCAATTTGCCAAATACTTTAGAAGCTTCTTTGCCAAATGTTTATGCAGATCGTGTTGAGTGGATGTGCAAACATTTTATACAAAGGCAAAACTTAGTGGTTAGTGTGCATCCCCATAACGATCGCGGTACCTCAGTTGCAAGTGCAGAGATGGCTGTTTTAGCAGGAGCTGACAGGATTGAGGGTACTTTATTTGGCAATGGTGAGAGAGCTGGTAATTTAGACTTAGTCAATTTTGCTTTTAATATCTACTCCCAAGGAGTAGATCCAGAGTTAGATTTAAGTACTATAGACAGCGTAAAAAGTTTTGTTGAACAGATTACAGAGATCAAAACACACATACGACACCCTTATGTAGGGGAGATGATCTATACCGCATTTAGTGGAGGACACCAAGATGCCATAAAAAAAGGTTTTGACTTTTACAATCAAACCGATAAGCAAAAGTGGTGTGTACCCTATTTGCCAATTGATCCCAAAGATATTGGTCGTGATTATAGCGAGGTGGTACGTATCAACTCCCAATCAGGCAAAGGGGGTGCTGCATTTATAATCGGCGAATTTTTTGGTGAGCAACTTTCAAAAGATGAGGCAAAGAGATTTGGAGAGATACTCAAAGAGGTCTCAGATAAAAAAGCAAGAGAGCTTAGCAAAACAGAGATCATTGAGTTGTATAAAAGTACAAAAGAAAAAAACAACTGGAATGCACACAAATATAAAAAACATGCCAGTTTTGTATCTGATTTGGGAGCTGATGTAGTAAAGCTTTTAGCTCCAAAAGAGGAGGAATCTATCTTGGATCTTGGTTGTGGAGATGGAACTTTAGCCCTTTGTATTCAAAGATACGGATCTCATGTAAAAGCTGTAGATCTAAGCGAAGATATGGTTGCAAAAGCCAAAACAAAAGGTATAGATGCTTCAAGAGCAAGTGTACTAGAACTCCCTTTTGTTGAGGAGTTTGATGCAGTCTTTTCAAACGCTGTACTTCACTGGGTTAAAGAGAGTTCAAAAGCTCTTGAGAATATCTATAAAGTGCTCAAACATAAAGGGCGCTTTGTAGCTGAATTTGGAGCTTATGGCAATATCGCTCAGATCGAAAATGCCATCAAAGAGTTTTTTGCAAAGCATCCAGAATTTGGAGCTTTTGAGTCTCCGTGGTATTTTCCAAAAGAGAGTGAGTATACAAAACTTTTAGAGTCTCATGGTTTTGAGGTGCTTATGAGTAAAACTATCTCTCGACCAACACCTGTAGATGAGATTGCCAATTGGCTTGAAGTTTTTGCAAATGGCATAACAGAGCATTTAGAGAAACACGAAAAAGAGTATTTTATCCAAGAGATCACAAAGATGCTACGTCCAAGTTTATATACAAAAGAGAGAGGCTGGGTACTTGATTATGTACGTTTACGCATAAAAGCCTATAAGCCTTAAATGATCTGTATAGGGAGAAAATACTTAACTCGAAACTTTTTTTCTTTTGAGAGAAAATGGTTGACATAAAACTCTGTATAGGAGGGTTGTGTAGTTGTCTCAAAACCACTTTTGGGTAACCAGTCATGGTATGCCCATTGGATCAGTTTTAAAATATCTCCATACTCTCCATCTACCTCAAATGTAGCATATAAACCAGCAGGAATAACAAAAGAAGAAAGTGCACTCTGCGTGAATTTTGTTTTTGCTTCTGGTACAACAGCCGCTATGTAATAACACTCTTTTAGAGGCGTCACTATCGGGTTATCATGGTAGATCCCAAGCTCTTTATAGTTTGTAATATTATTACTATAAACCCATGCTCGAAGTTTTTGCCACGTTTTTTTCACCTCATAACTATAGCCTTTGTGTCTTATATAGTAGGCTTCTTGCTCTTTTGTTTTAACGATCTCAGCTTCAAGGTTTGAAAAGTCAGCTTGAGAGAGTGAAGCACTCAAAGAGCTTAAGAGGATCTCCTCTACATAACTTTTATAAGCCCCCTGCCTCCAAACTTTAGGGGAAACACCAAAACGCTCTTTAAAAACACGAATAAAAGAGGTATGTGAAGAGTAGCCACATTGCTTTGCTATCGTTGTGATTGTAGATGAAGAGTTTGTTAGTAGTAAGTTTGCCGCTTTTTGCAAACGGATCGATTTGATACTTTCATAGATATTCATCCCCATCTGCTCTTTAAAGATACGATGAAAATGAAACTTGCTCATACTATGCATCTTTGCAAGTTCTTGCACATGGGTCTCTGTATCTATATGTTGGTATATATAGTACATCGCACTGTTGGCAATATGGGAGTGAAGTTTTATCGTATCTTTTTTCATACCTCAATTATAGCAATAACAGATACAATTAAAAGCAATTTTGAAGAATATTTTTCGCATAAAATACAAAGAGATAAATTCTTAAAAGAACTATAATGTGCAAAAACTAAAGGAGAGTTCATGAAGCGCTCATTTATACGCGAGATCCTTGAACATACAACAGCACAAACGATCTCTTTTGCAGGGGGTTTACCTGATGAATCTTTGTTCCCACTCCAAGCTTTGCAAGAAGCGGCACAAAAGGCACTCTTAGAAGCAAACTCTTTACAATACACCACCTCGCAAGGTTATGAACCTTTACGACAAAAAATAGCAGAACTCTACACAGCCGATGGCTTTGCAACAAACAAAGAGGAGATCATGATCACCTCTGGATCTCAGCAAGCCTTAGATATTATCAGCCGCTTTTATGCAAATGCTGCGATCACAGTTGAAGCACCCTCTTACCTTGGGGCAATGAATGTTTTTACACTCAACAAACTCAAACAAACTACTGTTGTTCTTGAAACTGATGGAATAGACATCGATGCTTTTGAGAAAAGTTTTCAAACATCAAAGTTAGCATATCTGATTCCAGACTTTCAAAACCCCACAGGAACAAGCTATACACAAACAAAACGTGAAAAAATAGCACAAATAGTAAAAGATACAGGGGGAGTACTTATTGAAGACAGTCCCTATAGTTTGCTCTATTTTACAAAACCTTATCGCCCTATCAGTGAAATGGTTGCAGATCAAAGCTATCATCTAGGTTCTTTTTCAAAAACTTTAGCCCCTGCTTTGCGTGTAGGATGGATCCGTGCAAATCCAAAACTCTTAAAAGAGCTTCTCCCTTATAAAGAGGCGATGGATCTGCACACAAATGGAGTAGCACAACGGATCATATACGCCTATTTGCAAGATACACAAAGGTATAAAAAACACCTTGCTACACTTCGGAGTGCTTATAGTACAAAGATGAAGTTTTTTGCACAAACACTTGATACGTATCTACCGATGTTTGAGTATACAAAACCAGAGGGAGGGATGTTTATCTATGGACGTTTACCCCAGACCTCTACATCTGATTTGGTACAAGAAGCTTTACAAAAAGATCTTGTGTTTGTTCCTGGCAGAGAGTTTTATACAGAAGATACGAACAAAGACGATGAGATACGTTTTAATTTTACACGCTCTTCTAAAGAGGAGATACTCAAAGGGATTCAAACACTTCGCTCTTTGCTAAAATAAACTGACACCCTTGTGTATAACTCGTATCTAAAGAGAGTGTATAGCCATTGTTGTTTGCAAGGTTACTAGCTATAGAGAGTCCTAAACCAAAACCGTTTGTCTCTCTGCTACGACTTGCATCAAGAGAGACAAATGGCTTAAAGATCTCCTCTTGATCTTCACTTTGTATACCGATTCCGCTATCTGTTACAAGTACCATTCCTTGCTTATAACTGACCATAATACTACCCTTTTTAGTATACTTACTAGCATTATGCAAAAGGTTTATAAGGATCTGTTTTAAAGAAGTTGGATGAAAGATAAGAGTATCTTCTTCATCTATCTTGCACTGGAGTTTTACCTCTTCACTCACGCGTAACAAAGGGCACACCTCTTGATGTAAAAACTCTTTTAAAAAGATCTCTTCTCTAGGGCTTTGTCCTCTTTGTTGCGACTGAATATAGGCGATAATCTCCATACTCAGCTCTTTGAGGTAAGCTGTCTCTTTTTTGAGTGTTTGGATCACACGAGGTACTTGTGCTTGTGAGACTAAACCATCTTCAAACTCATCAAGATACCCATCGATAATGGTCAAAGGTGTTTTAATATCATGCGAAAGTGTTTGGATCACTGTATGAAGGTCTTGGTTATGCTTCTGCAACTGTTCAACACTCTCTTGAAGTCTTCGTGAGAGATGAAAAATAGAGGTATAGATCTCAGAGATCTCAACAACCTGATCTTTTTGTAAAGAAGCGACAAACTTATTGGCATCAATTGCATCTAATAAAGAGGCGATTGATTGAAATTTTTTTGAGAGATAAGAACCGATCATATAACTTACTATAGCGATCATAGGAAGTGTTGCAAGGATCGTCAAAGCGATTTGAGAAGTCATTTTCATCCCTATTGGCTCACCTATAATAAGGTAGGTCATAATCGCTGTAAAAAGGGCTATAAGCAAACCTGCTAAACCGTAAATAAGTTGTAAAAATGGTTTAAGTTTCATGGAGTGTGTATCCTATATTTCTAATCGTTTTAATGATCTCTTCATCACTAAATTGTGCGATTTTTTTTCGTAAAGAGTAGATATGTGTTTTGATCCCTTTTTGTTGTATGTTTCCTATATCTTCATTATAGAGTATTTGTGAAAGATCATCATTTGAAAAGATACGATTTTGATTTTTATACAGCGTTTCAAGAATAGTATGTTCACTCAGTGTAAGACATAAACGGTTTTGCTGAATATAAAAAGACTTTTGCTCCTCTTTATAGTGCATCAGCCCTTTCGTATAGTAGTTGATCTTTGTCATCTCAAAACGTCTTTTTAAGAGAGCTTCTATCTTGAGTGCTAAAAGCTTTGCTGAAAAAGGTTTTGGTATATAATCATCTGCTCCTAACTTATAGGCTTTTTCTTTGCTTTGTTCTAGATCTAGTGCACTCACTACCATTATAAGTGTCTCTTTAGAAACACTGCGTAACTCTTTACAAAGTGTCAGCCCATCAATATGCGGTAACATAATATCAAGAGTTACAAGGTCAAAATAGTTTTGAGCAATAGCTTCAGATGCGGCTATGCCATCTGTAGCTATTGTAAGATCATACTTTGCAGAGTCTAAACGATTGCTAATGAGATGAATAATCTCTTTTTCATCTTCAACAATCAAGATCTTATATCGCATCTTTAGAAAACTTTTTGATAACGTGTAAAGAGATAGTCATTCTCTTTGGCGATCTGGTGACATGAGATACATGAGTGTGTCCCTTTGTCCCAACTCTTGTACTCTGCATTTTCTTGTTTGACAAAACGTGCATACCCCCAATGATCTCCATCATGATCAAAACGTTTTGAATCTTTGATCATATACTCTACCCTTTGCACCTCTTTTGCTTCTAAAGCACTTGGAAACAGTTCCATCTCTTCGACATCCCAGCCAATTTTGACTAAGATGCTTCCATCGGGCATCACTTCTGTTTTATTTTTGAGTGCTTCATAAGCGATAGGGTTTGCCAAAATATAGCGTAGTTCTTTTTTATCTGTTCTGAAATGTGTTGCAACTATATGATAATCTTCATAGCCTTGTATGGTACTAAATGAGAGATTATTCTCTGGCATTGTAAGTTCTGGAAGTTTAAATCTATCTTCACTTGCAGATACAAACGACACCAAAAGTAAAAAAAATGAAAAAATAAAACGCATCATAGCTCCTTTAAAACTTTCTATTTATATTAAAACCAAAATGAAGATCTTTTGTATTTGATCCAAGTCCCATTGTTCTTGCTTCCATACTTGTAGCATTTGACACCATTAGCTCAAAATGGTGCTGGTACGTTTGAAACTTTACACCTACTGCATAACTTTCATACTCTTTAGAGATATTCTCAACCTTATCAACAAGAGGGTAGTACTCTGCTAATAAAGAGATCTTTTCAGTAAACACAAGAAATGGTAAAAAATTGTTTACATTTAGATCTACTCCAAAGCCTGCAAAAGTGTATTTGTAATATCTGTCATAGCCAACATTAGCGCTAAAGTTGAGGTGATCAAAAAAATTCTTTGTTTGCAAAGCAAAGTTACCCATATAACTGCGCTGATACTCATTTGCACCCGATGAAAATCTATACCCATTGAGGCGTAATGACGCTTTAAGCCAAGAGAAGTGTTGTGCATACTCTAAACCAGCTCCATAGACACTACGCTCTTTTGTATGATCTACACCTAAGACTAAATTATCTAACAGAGCATATTTGAGGGCAATATACATATTGCCCCCATCATCAGCTCCAAAAAACTTATTGTAATCTTCTGCCTCACCATAAAACTTATGACGGATCGTAAAAGAACCCTCACCACTCTCTAACATATTGGGTGTATCTAAACTCAACTGCCCTGCTTCATAAGCAAACACTCTTGTAGCAAAGACAATAAGCATAAAACTAAATATGATCTTTTTCATCAAAAGATTCTTTTACTTTTTTAACGTAGCGATAAAAGCACTCAAGTTTACGATCGCTTCATCTGAAAAACCACTCGCTATATCAACCATGATCTGATCACGTTGCTGAGGGTTTCCATTGTCTCTCATATCGATAAGCTTTTGTGCGATTAGCTCTGCATCGCCATATCTTGCGATCACATTATCGATCCCTAAAGGGGGTGTTTGCCCATCAGCTCCATGACAACGTGCACATCTTTGTGGATCTGTAAATACAGCTTCTCCTAACGCAGCTGCCTCAGCTGTATAAGGAGTTGCCTCTGTCGATGTTTTTTCTGCAGAGAGCTCTACAACATGCCATACGCCATTGAACCAGTCTCCTTTTACTACACCGCTTTGTTGGTCATCAGGTGTGTAGTAGTAGAGTGGCTTTCCTTTATATGCTGTTTGCTGTAGCACTCCCGTTGTTGAGCGTTGAGCATCTCTACTGATCGTTGTAAAGTCTGAAGCACTTAGCTCACTTGGTAAGTCCTGAAGTGTCTCTGCATAGAAAACAGGCCAAAGGTCTTCACACGCACCATAACAATTACTCGTGTTATTTGTATCGTTATCAAAAGTATAAAGCGTTCTTCCCTGTGGATCTGTAAGATATGTTTGTTGCATCGTATCGTCTGAGAAAAGAGTTTGGGAATCGCTTGTATTTTCCAAAGCGTACACAAGATGCCAGACATCTCTGACATTATCTCCGTTTACATCACCCTCTTGTGTATCATTTATATAATAATATAGAGGATGCCCTCGATATGCTAGTTGATCACTTCCTTCAACAACAGCGATATCTGTACTCTCTGTATTTCCCCCTCGAAATAAAGGCCATATACTTTGGCAGTCACTATCACAATTGCTCATGTTGATACGGTCATTATCAAAAGTGTACAGCGCTCTTTTATCTGTGTCTGTTAAGTATGAGAGCTCTCTTTGCAAAGAGCTAAACGATTTTGATTCGCTCTGTTGTGAACTGTTTGAATTGTCTGTATCTCCGCAGCCAACCAACATAAGGGTACTACTAAGTAGTGCCAAGTGTGTAAAGTACTTCATTGTAAACTCCATTAAATAATTTATGCAAAAAGTGTAATAGAGTTGGGTCAAGATCTGGTCAAGATGCTTTATAGAAAATAGTGTAGAATATTAGAGGTGAACACTGTAATTGCTCTTTAAAAATTGTGTGAAGGTTTAAATATGCGTTTAAAAGAAAAATATAAACAATCTGGATATTTTTGGATAGCAGGGCAAAAAGACAAAAAAGTTCCGGGTACTTTGTCTATATATGACGATGGTAATATTGAGTTAGAAATTGTTGATACATTTGGTTCTAGATTTGTAGATATTAATGCCCCCACTATGATTCCAAGAATTGTCGGTAATGTTGAAAGTGGATACGTTACTTTAGAGGATTGTTTTTCTATTTCAGAAAATATTTCATTTGGAGGTATTGGGAAATCAAAAATAATTGCTCATCAGGTATATAGTGGTGTAGGTTATGATAAAGATGATGAAATAACTTTTAATACTTTATCATTTTCTGTAGATTGTTTAGATGAATGGATAAAAGTAAGTGGTTTTTCAAATGAATATTATCCAACTTTAAAAACAAATAAGATTAGTTACACTCAGCCTGAAGATATTGTCTTAGAACTGAATAATGGGATGCAATTAGAAATATGTTTTAGTGCTTCATTTCCTTTAGGCAATAGACTAACAGAGGTAACAATAAAGCAACAAGTATATTTTAAATTACAATCAAAAACCTTAAAACCATTGAACGACTTTAGAAATATAGTATATAAATTAACTGATTTTTTGTGTTTTGCAATGGATGAGATAGTAACAATAAAAGATATGTCAGCAACATCTACAGAGTTACAAAGAGATATGGGTGAAGGAAAGTCATCATCAGTTCAAGTCAAGATTTACTACTCAAGTCATCCATATTCTGAAAAAATACCTAAAAAGTCTGAGCATCATATGTTATTTACTTACAGCATTATTAAAGAAAATATACAAGATTTTTTAAACAACTGGTTTGATGCATATGAAATAATTTCTCCAGCAATGGGATTATATTTTTCTACTCAAACAAATGGACATAAATATTTAGAAAGTAAATTTTTAGCTCTAGCCCAAGGTTTGGAAACCTATCATAGAAGAACAAGTAATGGGAAACTTATGGATGAAAATGAATTTAATTCTTTAGTTAAGGAGATTATGAACAATTGTCCTAATGAGCAAAAAAAATGGCTGGCAGGACGTTTGGAACATGGAAATGAAATAAATTTAAAAAAACGTTTTCAGCAAATTATTGAACCATTCAAAAATAAGCTTGGAAATGAAGGTAAACGCAAAAGTTTTATACAAAAGATTGTAGATACAAGAAATTACTTTACTCATTATAAAGAAGATTTAAAAGATAAAGCAGTTACTGAGCCTAATAAACTAATTGAACTTTGTGATAAAATGGAAGTGATTTATAAACTACATTTTTTAAAGGTAATTGGATTTACTTACGAAGAAATTGATAATGTAATAAAAAATAACTATTCTTTTAGACAAAAGATAGGTAAAATTAAAAGTTGAAAATGTACACAGTAGCGTAAACGACTTTAAAAACACTCAACATCTTTTAATAGTATTACAGAACAGAAGAATTAGATGAAATATTGTTAAATAAATTGATTTTTTCCAAATAATGATGAGAGATTGCAGTTGTTACTACGTTATTTTGGAGCTGATCACTTAAAACCTTATATTCTCGAATACGAAAGGTATTGAAAACATTATCAAAACATCCTTTATTTGAAGAGCTTTACAGTTTATAGGAGTTTAGTAAATATTTGATTACGTATGAAACAACTCAACATTAAAAAATACTCACCTGCATCTGCTCTAAGAAACTCTATAGATGCGTACTGGAGTATAAAAAATATATCGGCTCAAGAGATCTCTATTCCTATAGTGCCTGATGGCTGTATGGATATCATCTACCAAGCAGGAGAGATCGTTTGCATAGGGGCGATGAGTGAAGCTTTGTTGGTACATATACAAGCCCATGAGTACACCTTTGGCATACGCTTTAAACCCTCAGTATTGCCTCAACTTTTAGATCTAAAAGCGTATACACTTACAGACAAAAGAGTGGCTCTGAGTGATCTTTCTTTAGACCTTTTTACACTTTTAAATTTCGATGAAGAGGATGAAAGTAAAAAAGTTTTTGCTTTAGATGAGATCTTTAAACAAAAATTTGAACCAATAGTGCTGAACCAAACTATTGTGAACGCTGTGGAGTATATAGTATCTCATCAAGGCAACATTCAAGTAAGCGAACTGCAAAAGCAACTTGATCTTAGTACAAGGCAGATAGAAAGACTTTTTCAAAACTACATAGGCTATTCTGCAAAAAAGTTTTGCAATATTGTGAGATTTTTTACTCTCTTTAAAGAGATCATACAACAAGATGTACAAAACCTTTCACTCAAAGCGTATGACTATGGCTACTGCGATCAAGCCCACCTCAACAAAGAGTTTAAAAAATTTTCTAACTTTACACCAACACATGAGATCATGTCGGTTTTTTACAAGACAAAAGAGTAAAACTTTTCATATACTCCCAAAACAAAAGGAGAAAATATGAAAAACCTAGTACCCAATTTAGCGGTAAAAAATATACAAGAGAGTGTAGAGTACTATATAAAACACTTTGAGTTTGAACTACAAATGGCTGTAGATACTACAAAAGATGGTTTTGATACTGAATTTAAAGATGGTAAAAACTATATTTGGGCGATGATCACAAAAGATGAAGTCTCTTTTATGCTTCAAAGTATTCAAAGCATTGAGGAGGATGTAGGGAGTTTTTTTGACAAACTTGGTGGATCTCTTACACTCTACATCGAAGTAGAAGATGCAGAGAAACTCTACACACAACTCCAAAACAAAGTAAAGATCTATAAAGAACTACACACAACATGGTATGGACAAAAAGAGTTTTATGTTGAAGATCTCAATGGATATATTTTAGGGTTTGCCTCTAAGGTTTAGCATGTTTATGCAAGAGATACAACTACAACAAGACTCTCTGATCGCAACAGCATTTGACTCGATAGACTATAGCGATAGCTTTTTAGTCGTTTTTGAAAATAGATCTTTTGCTACGATCAAAGATTTTGCTTTGGAGTATTTTTTGTCTCAGCCTTCATGGCTGAGGCTTGTGAGTCAAAACACTCTCAGTCTGCAAAGCATTCAAACAGATATACAAAATTCACGATTTAAAAAAGATACAAATATAGGTTCTTGGAAGATCTATGCCGTAGATGAAAAAGAGATCGTTTTTGGCGAAGAGATGGGCTTTATGCAATACCGATTTTCTCTAAAGTACAAAGAGAAAAATAAGATACAGATCGCTACGGTCGTACATATAAAGACTTTGAGTGGAAAGTTTTATTTCTCCATAGTAAAACTCCTGCATAAAAAGTTTATTTTACTCTCTATAGAACATATAAAAGATGAAGTTTGCTAAACTGTTGTAAAAAATGCAGGAAAGAGCAATGCAGTTAAAAATGTACCAGATCGATGCTTTTGCACAAAATGTTTTTGAGGGAAATTCAGCGGCGGTTGTTCCGCTTGAGAGTTGGTTAGATGATGCACTTATGCAAAAGATAGCAATGGAGAACAACCTTTCTGAAACAGTGTTTTTTGTAAAAGAAAGTGGGTATTATCATATACGTTGGTTTACCCCTTTGGCTGAGGTAGATATGTGTGGACATGCAACACTTGCTAGTGCTTATGTGCTTTTTGAGATCTTAGGATATACACAAGAGAGTGTTGTGTTTGATTCTAAAAGTGGTTTGCTAGAAGTGAAAAAAGAAGCTGATAAATATATTCTTGATTTTCCTGTACAAAAACTAGAAAGATCTGAGGTGCTACAAGAGTTACAAGAGGCATTTAGTAAAGAGATCAAAGAGTGTTATAAAGCGATGGATTATTTGCTTGTATTTAAAAAGCATGAAGATCTTCAAAATGTACAAATAGATCTCGAAGCACTCAAAAAACTCGATCTACGAGGCGTTATCATCACTGCACAAAGCAAAGAGTATGACTTTGTCACCCGTTTCTTTGCTCCTAAGTATGGTATAGATGAAGATCCTGTGACTGGATCTGCTTTTACACAGTTAGTACCCTACTGGAGCAAAACTTTAGATAAAACCAGCTTTAAAGCTAAACAAATATCTAAGCGTGGCGGAGAGGTTTTTTGTGAGTTAAAAGGTGATCGAGTAACGATTGCAGGGTATGGCGTGAAGTTTTTTGAAGCAACCATAGAGATATAAGGAGAGAAAAAATGATCTTAAACTTTTCAACATTAGATGAAGCACAAAAATATAAAACGATGAGTAATACGATCTTTCCTCGACCAATCGCTTGGATCACAAGTGAAGATGAAAATATTGTAAACTTAGCACCTTTTAGTTACTTTACCCCTTTAAGTTCAGAACCTCCGCTTATAATTGTCTCTATAGGTCATAAGGAAAATGGCGAACCTAAAGATACTCTTGCAAATATTATAAAAAATGGAGTCTGTACTATTAACTTTGCCCATAAAGAACTTTTACAAGATCTTAAAAACTCGGCAGAACCTTTAGCAAAAAATGAGAGTGAATGTGAAATATTCAATATAAAAACAAAAAAAGTTTTAGAAGACTTTCCTCCAATGGTTGCAGATGCACAATGTGCACTTTTTTGTAAATTTGTAAAAACTGTAGAGGTTGGAAGTAGATTTTTGCCAACTATCTTAGAGATCCAGCAAGTTTATCTTACAGATGAACATATAGATTTAACAGGACATATTCACCTAAAAAATATTGGTAGAGTTGGTACAGAATATTTAGTGGATAGCATAAGAACTAAGTAAGTAGCTAATCTTGTAGCTTTGCTCAAGAAGAGTAAACTTATTGTTTCTCTTCTAAGATAGCATATGTTCCTGTGGCAAATGCTACTAGCTTTCCTTCATCATGAAGTTCGATCAGTACAAAGGAAGTAGTACGTCCTTGTCGTTTGACAGTAGCATCTGCGAGAAGATGCTTTCCAGAAGCTGGTTTGAGATAGTTTATCTTGATCTCCATTGTCACTGCTGTATAGCCCTCATCTAGGTTTGAAACTGCCGCGTACCAACCAGTATTGTCCAATAGTGTAGAGATCACTCCTCCATGTATAAAACCTAAATGTTGTAGATGATGGGCTTGTGTATGAAGTTCGACTTGTGCGCTTCCTTTGTCGTATTGAACGATCTTAGCACCAGTATGTTCTAAAAATGGAAACTTAATATCTTGCATATTTTCTTCTTTGTGATAATGTTTAGTGTAGAAAAACTCTTTATTATAACAGCTTTGTATCGACACAATGTAAACTCACAGCTAAACTAGCCTAAAGCTCTGCGTTATATACTTTTAGCTAAAAAATTATGAGCCAAATAGCATGAAGACTATCTATATTCTACGCCACTTTTGTGTTAAAGATACGCAAAAAGGTATGATGAACTCAGCTGAGTTTAATCACTGGGTTCACTCTTATGACAACGCCGACTTAAAGTATAAAACGCTTCAACTTCCAGAAGTAGAAAAAGTATATGTCAGTACACAAAACAGAGCGCTCAAAACTGCAAAGTATTTCAAGCTAGACTTTGAGAGTTCTGCACTTTTACAAGAGGTAGAAACTTATGCTCTTTTTGATACAAAATGGAGATTTCCAAAACTTTTTTGGCTTCTCATAGGCAGAGTTTTTTGGTTTTTTAACCAAACAAAAAAAGAGAGCAGAAAAGACACTCAACAAAGGGCAAAAGCTTTTCTACAAAAACTCCAAGAAGAGAAGGAGCAAACTGTGCTTCTCGTCTCTCATGGTCTTTTTTTAAAGATCTTGCTTCAAGAGTTACAAAAGCAAAGCTTTCAAGGAAATGCCGACTTTTCTATGCAATGTGCAAAACTTTACAAATATAACTACAAAGGAGTACAATGACACCAGCAATACAAGTTCTCAAAAAACAAAAAACTCCACATACGATCCATGAGTACAAACATGATAATAGTGTCCAATCTTACGGAGAAGAAGCTGCTCAAAAAATGGGAGTGCCAGCAAATAGAGTTTTTAAAACCTTACTAGTTCAAAGCGATAAAACTCTAGCGGTGGGAATAGTCCCCGTATCTTCAAAACTGAGTCTAAAACATGTAGCAAAAGCTTTAGGATTTAAAAAAGTTGCCATGGCAGACCCAAAAGATGTAGAGAAAAGCACAGGCTATATTTTAGGTGGAGTCAGCCCTTTAGGTCAAAAAAAAAGACTTAAAACTGTTATAGATGAGAGTGCTTTTTTATATGAGAGCATTTTTGTAAGTGCAGGTAAAAGAGGACTAGAGGTACAAGTCAGTGCAAAAGATCTTCAAAAACTTTTAGATGCTCAGGTAGCTTCTATTACAGAAAACTAAAACAAGGAACAGAGATGAAACAAACTGTAGATTTTTCAAAAGATTATGCGGCAATCTGGAGAGCAAAAAAAGAATTTTTAAAACCAGTAAAGCAGATAGATGCCATGAGTTTTGATGATCTTGTAGGTATAGAGTTTCAAAAAAAAGAGCTTATAAAAAATACTGAACGCTTTTTACAAGGGTTGCCTTCAAACAATGTACTTTTATGGGGAGCAAGAGGTACAGGAAAATCTTCTTTGATCAAAGCTTTACTCAACACATACAAAGATGATGGTTTGCGTGTTATTGAGATCGATCGTGAAGATCTTGATGATCTTATAGAGATAGCAGATATTTTAAGAGAACAACCCTATCGGTTTCTTATTTTTTGTGATGATCTCTCTTTTGAAGAGGGTGAAAAAGGCTACAAAGGGCTTAAGCGAATTCTTGAAGGGTCTATAGAATCACCACCACAAAACCTCAAGATCTATGCAACCTCCAACAGACGTCACCTTATTACCGAGTACCACAGAGACAATGAAGGAACAAAAATAGGAAACAATGGAGAGATCCATTATGGAGACAGTGTTGAAGAGAAGATCTCCCTGAGTGACAGATTTGGGCTTTGGCTTTCATTTTATCATGGTTCCCAAGAGGAGTATCTCAGTGTCGTTGACAACTACTTCAAAAAGTATAAAGGAGATAGAACGCTGCTACACAAAGAGGCTTTACTTTTTGCGCAAAGTAGAGCAAGTAAAAGTGCCCGAACAGCAAAACAGTTTTATAACAGTTATTCACAGCTCTAAACCCTTACACTTAAGCCTTGTAAATTTCAAATAGAAGTTGAAAATGGCTTAAGATCTTATCGCTGTTTTGTGGCTCTTTTGCTTGTCCAGAAACCTCCAAATAGGGTTGCCAAAATAAACTGCCCAACCATAAAATATCTACAAAAAACTCTTTTTCCCCCTCAGAGAGTTCTCGAAATACCCCTTTTTGAATATTAAACTCTAGCATCGTATGAAGTTGTGCAAGACGTTTTTCTTGTATCTGGCTATTGATCTCTTTTAACTGGGCATCATTGTCTATCAAAAAGGGAAGTTCTTTATGAATAAAGCTATATTTTTTGAAAAAAAGCCCTGTTCTTTCTAACATCAATGTCAAAACATCTTTACTCAAAATGATAGTATCGAGCTGATATAGATCACTCTCCCACTCCTCGATCATCTGCACAAAGATCTCTCGTATGATCGCCTCTTTGTTTTTAAAGTAATAGTAAAAATTTCCTGGACTAAACTCAAGAGCTTCTACTATATGGTTTGTAGTGATATTTCTGCTTCCCTGTTCGTTGAAAAGTTCTAAAGCTTTTTGCAAAATAAGTGTTTTACGATTCATAATAACCTTACAGATGATTTATGAGATCTTAACATAGCTAAGAAATAAAATTGACTTAAAATAATTTTCTAGCTACAATTTGAGTAATTACTCAAATAAGGTTTTATTATGAAAGAAAAAATACTGATCTCTGGTGCAGGTATCGCTGGGCTAACTTTGAAAAATCTTTTAGAAAGACTCAACTACGATGTTTACCTCTGTGAAAAAGAGGACACACTAAGAACACAAGGAGCAGGTCTACTCTTAGGTGCAAATGTACTAAAAATTTTTAGACAAATGGGGCTAGAGGAGCAGATCTTACAAAAAGCTCAAGTGATCGATGCTTTTATCACAACAGATGCAAAAGGCAAAGAGTTAGATACGGTTGATTTTAAGCAGATCTATGCAAAAACCTCCTATAGATCTGTAGGTATACACAGACAAGAACTGCACCAAATACTCTTTGCAAATATGCAACACACAAACCTGCTCTTTGATCATGAACTGACAAATTTTGCGCAAGATGATAAAAGCTACATCGTAGCCTTTAAAAATGGAAAACAAAAACGTTTTGATCATCTGATCTCTTCAGAGGGTATTTTTTCTCAATGCCGTGAAAAGATCTATGGAAAAACAGAGTTACGCGCGACTTCTCAAGTATGTTGGAGATTTGTCATAGATGCACCGCAAAACTTTGAACGCTCAAGTGGGTATGAAATGTGGGGCGATCAAAAAAGAGTTGGGATCCTCCCTCTAGGTACAGACAAGCTCTACTGTTATCTTGTCGCTACACAAAAAGGTGGCGAAGAGAAGCTAAGTTATCAAGAAGTTTTACAACTCTTTGAGAGTTTTGAGGGAAGATATGGACAATTAAAAGAGACCCTTCTACACATTAGCCCAAAAATACTCTATAATGTCTTAGCAGATACGCAAGAGATCACACTTCAAAGTGAAGGGATCGTTTTTGTAGGGGACTCAGGGCATGCAACTACTCCAAATTTGGGGCAAGGTGCAGCTATGGCGATAGAGAGTGCTTATACATTTTATACTTTGTTGCAAAAGCATAAGTTTTCACTCGCAGCACAGTTTTATGAACAAACAAGACTTAAAAAGGTGCAAAAGATAAAAGAGCGATCGATGTTGGTTGGCAAATTCTCCCATCTACGCTCAAAACTCTTACAAAAAATCAGAAATATTTTTATGCAATTCATACCAAGTGCTATCACGCAAAAAGAGTTTGAAAAGCTGATCTTAGATGGAGAAATCAAATGAAAAAGTTTTATCTGACCTTAGCTATTTTAGGTTTTATTCTACCATTATCACAGTTTTTTCAGTGGCTTTTGGTAAATGGTTTAGACCTTGTTTTACTTTTTAACAGCATCGTAGAAGATCAACTCAGCATGTTTGCATGGCTCGATGTTATTATCTCTGCTATTGTGCTTATAGCATTTATACTCTATGAAGGCAAAAAACTCGATATGAAAAAGCTTTATATCCCTATAGTTGCTACACTTAGTGTGGGAGTCTCTTTTGGACTACCGCTATTTTTGTGGTTGCGAGAGATACATTTAAATAAAAAGACGTAAATTCTCTTAAAATATTTTAAGATAAATACTTCAAATATGGAGAAAAATTTTTGAGTGTAATAGTAACAAACCCCCAGATTCAAAAGCTTATTTACTATATTGAAAATCATTTAGATGATGAGTTGCAACTAGATCATCTTGCTAAAATTGCAGGCTATTCCCCTTTTCATTTTTGCCGCATTTTTAAGATTTACATTGGAGAGTCTGTGATCGCCTATGCTACAAGACTCAAACTAGAACGCGCAGCTAGAAAGATAACTTTTGAGAATATGAGCATGATCGAAATAGCCTTAGATGCAGGCTATAAAACACCTACAGGTTTTATAAAAGCTTTTAAATCTCGCTTTGGGACTACACCAACAAAATATCAACAAGACCAATATATCCATTACAACAAATATAGTAAACTTGATATGAAAACCCCTCAGATCGTTACACGAGAAGCGGTAGATGTTGTATTTGTCCGAGAACTTGGCGGCTATGAGCAAAGCTCTACAGAAGCATGGAAAAAGTTATCTCTCCAACTAGAAAGTCTTAGTGATATACAACTAGATCTCAGTGAGGGGGAAGCTTTGGGACTTTGTTATGATGATCCAAAAGTTACAGACCCACTCAATCTTCGCTATGAAGCCGCTCATACTTGGAACAAACATGATATAGCAAAGTTACAAGCGCATGGTTTAGAGACAAAAAGCATGAGTGGTGGGAGATATGCTAAAGTCAAATATGTTGGGATCTCACAAGGTGAAGCAACTTGGTACGGTCTTTATATGTGGATCGAAAAGAGCAACTATACGTTTAGAGATGCACCATCTTTTGAAAAATACCTTAATGGTACATGTGAAACAAACTTTGAAAACTTAGAAGTTGAAGTGTATGTCCCTATACATTAGCATATATTTATATTTTAAGGAACAAAAATGATGTTAAAGTCTCAAAACAAATCTGTCATAGATATTTTAGAAGGATTTTACGAAAATATTCGAAAAGATAAAAATATTTTTATTGAACTAAAACAAGCAAAATTTTCTCAAGATGAAGTAAATGAAGATTCATCTTTAGCAAAAGATAAGACATTAACAGAATTATAAGCAATGTTCTCTTATTGATCTTTTATTTTCATTTCCTGAAATTACTTTTGATCATGAGTTGCTTAAGAGATCTTCTATCACTATAAGAGATGCTATATAAGTTATCAGAAAAACAACAAAAAGAGGCATGGAAGTATATTCCAGAACGTACAAAAAAAAGTTACGCTAAAATATGGTATATTCCCTCTTACAAGTAAAAAAACTCACATAAACTTCAAGGAGAAAACGATGTTGAAAAAAATTGTATTTGGACTGACACTGAGTGTTTGTACTCTCTTTGCTGATGGCTTTGTTCTTAAAAGCAATGAGCTTATGGGTCAACTCAACTCAAAACAAGTTTTTAATGGTTTTGGATGTACTGGAGAAAATATCTCCCCTGCTCTTTCTTGGGAAAACGCACCTAAGGGGACTAAGAGTTTTGCAGTAACAATGTATGATAAAGATGCACCAACAGGAAGTGGATGGTGGCACTGGGTTGTATTTAACATCCCTACAGATGTGACAAAACTACAGCAAAACAGTGGAGATCCACTCTCAGATGTAATGCCAAAAGGTGTAGTTCAAAGTAAAACAGATTATGGAACAAACGGTTATGGTGGAGCGTGTCCTCCAGTGGGACATGGAGCACACCAGTATCTTTTTACAGTTTATGCTTTAGATACTGCAAAACTTGACCTAGACCAAAATGCATCTCCTGCACTTGTAGGTTATATGTTGGATGCTCATACGATCTCAAAAGCATCGTTAGTTGTATACTACGGTCGATAAGATGAAAAGCCAAGCACTTTAAGCATCTTGGCTTTTTTTTAATGTTCTTCTGCTAAGATTTCAGCACTACAATAAAGGAGAAACTATGATGTTTTTATACATACAAACTTATAAAACTATTTCTCTTTTTACTTCTTGGCGTTAGCCTACTTCTCTTTTTAAAACAATCATACATAAACATAATATAAAAATATTTTACAAGGATATTCTATGCCATTAGAGTTGGAAAATATCCTGATCACGGGAAGAACATACGAGGAGTATGCCGCTTTTTTTGATCTGGATGAAAACGAGTTAGTAGGGAAAAAAGTTTTAGACTGCCCAAGTGGAGCGAGTTCATTTATAGCTACTGCACGATCAAAGGGGATCGATGCACAGGGTGTGGATATACTTTATGAAAATAGGATCGAAGATATCTATACACAAGGAAAAGTGAGCATCGAGAAGATCTATGAAGATAGTTCATGGATGGATGGACACAATTTTGAGTTTTACGGATCGATCGAGAACCATAGAAACTATAGAGAAAATGCTTTAGAGGATTTTGCAAAACATTACAATAACAAAGAGTACGCTTTTATGAGTTTGCCAAAGCTGGAGTTTGCAGATCGGAGTTTTGATCTGTTGCTCTCATCCCATTTGCTTTTTGTATATGATGATCGTTTTGATTATGAGTTTCATAAAAACTCTGTTTTGGAGATGTTGAGAGTCTCAAAAGAGGTGAGGATCTTTCCCTTAATCGACTTTCAAAACAAATACCTAGAGGAGGAGAAAAACTTCTCCCCTTTTGTGTATGAGCTTTTAGAGGAGCTTAAAGAGTTTCAATGCAAGATCGTAAAAGTTGGTTTTGAGTTTCAGCCTAGAGCTGGGTATATGTTGAAAATATCTAATGTTTGATCCATTCACTCACTTTTAAAACTTTACTAAACGCTGTAGCCTGTGTTGCAAGAGTAGCTTCAAATAGCGTTTTTGCATCAAGGTCTACTAGATCAGTTTTAAGCCCAAGTGTCCCTGTTGCATCATACAAAAACTCTATATTAAAACCAAGATGTACACCGTATCTTGCTGTAGTATCACAACATATTTGCGTAGCATAACCGCATATCGCCAAAGTATCTATCTCCTTGTCTCGTAAAAACGACTCTAACGGAGTATTTACAAACGCACTCGGATAATTTTTTTCTATATAAAGATCGGGTGTAAGCTGTTTGATCTCATCTTGCAGTTGCCATTCGTAAGTTCCTTTTTGAAATAAAACACTCTTTTCTTCTATAGAGTGGTGTTGCACTATAATGATGGGAATAGAGTTTAACTGGGCATACTCTATAGCCTCTAAAATATTTTCCAGACTCTTTAACGGGTATTCGATCTGAAGTTTTCCGTCTTTGTATTCATTTTGAACATCGATGACAATCAGTGCTTTTTTTGTAGTATTCATTTTAACTCCTTCAAACTATTCAACATTTACGACTGGGGTAGCTATTTCTCTGAAATAATCTAAACGATTATCTTTTTCATGAGCTAAGATCCATGTCTCGCCAAATACTTCTCGGTTGCGAACTGCGTAAAAGAATTTTTGTTTAAACTTTGAAAGTGTCCAGCCATCCGCTAAAAGTGTGGTTTCTAAAGAGAGTATTTGTGTTCCTTTAGAAAATACCTCTTTTGATAGACGTTCTAAGAGTATGTAAAACTCCGTTTTATTTGCACTGTGTTGCCAAGATACATCCGCTTCATCATCACCATAGTGTTCTATTCTAAGATTAAAATCGTCCGATAACAATGTATCCATTTTTGCTACATCTCCACGCTCAAAAGCGTATAATAGCTCATCGACTACAGCCATTATTGACTCCTTATCATTTATTTTTGAAAAAAATATTAGGATAATATGGATTATATGTATGTAACCCAGTTCACATAAGAACTCAAGACCATTTGATAGAATGCAATAAATCTTTTAAAGGAGGATAGTTTGGAATTAAAAGAATACAGTTTTTTCAAAGAACTAGAAGAAAAAGAGTACAAAGATATAGCAAAAAGTGCTCGATTAAAAAAGTTTAAAAAAGAAGAGACTCTTTTTATGCAAGGTGAAAACTGCACTGAAGTGTTCTTTTTAAAAGAAGGGAAAATTAAGGTCTATATGCAACCTGAGTCTATTAGTCCAAAAGAGATTACATTATATGAGATTATGCCACCTGAACAATGCCTTGTAAATACTTTGAGTACCATAATGCAAAATGAAACAATCGCTTCAGCAAGAGCTTTGGAAGATTGCGAAGTTTGGTTAATTCCTAGAGAAGAAATATTATGGCTTATTGATAATTCAAAAGCCTATCGTAATTTTAAAATTGACTTGTGCGGGAAAAGACTTCATAAGCTATTAGAATTTATTTATTCATTACAGTTTAACTCTTTAGAACAACGCCTATTAAACTGGATCTATGTTCAAAGTAAGGAGAGAATAGATATTACACATGAGAAACTTGCAGCTTTTTTAGGAGTTTCACGAGAAGCTATAAGTAAAAATCTAAAATCACTTGAAAATCTAGGATATATAACTTTATCAAGAGGTTATATAAACGTAATACTCTAAATAAGAATCAAAATAAATTATTAAAGGCAGATCATGAAAGATGCAAAAGAAAAATATCTCTCTTATTATGAACAAGAGAGTAAAACATGGCCCGTGTTATATGAAGATATTTTTATAGAGACTTCATACGGCAGAACATTTATCAGAAAAAGTGGTTCAAAAGAGTTGCCTGCTTTGGTATTACTTGCAGGCAGTATGTCAACATCTTTGATGTGGAAAGCGAGTGTAGAAGTGTTGTCAAAAGAGTATTGTGTTTATACCATAGACAATATCTATGATGTTGGATTAAGTGTGCAAGATGTAGCAATGAAAAGTGCAGATGACCTTACTACGTGGTTAAATGAAATATTTATTAGATTACAATTAAATGATAATGTAAATTTGTTGGGTATCTCTTATGGTGGATGGGTTGCAAGTCAGTTTGCATTGAAGCATGCAAATAAACTTAAAAAACTTATTTTAATAGCTCCAGCTGCAACGGTTTTGCCAATTGAATCAAAGTTTATTATAAAATCTCTTTGGATGCTTTTACCGATTAAATATTTTACTAAACGTTTTTTTTATTGGCTTTTAAACGACATGGCTCAAAAAAGTGAAATATCGAAACATGAATTAGATAGATATATTGAAGAGATAGTGTTTTATAAAAAATGTTTTGGGAATAAATTTTTAATCAATCCAAATGTGTTAAGTGATGAAGAGTTAAAAAACTTCAATACACAAACACTTTTTTTAGTGGGTGAAAACGAAAAAATGTACTCGGCAAAAGATGCTATAAAAAGAGTAATTGAACTTAATCCAGTTATAGAGAATGAATTGATACATGATGTAGGACACGATCTGTTTTTTTTGAAACAAAAATACATAATCAATCGAGTGTTGAGTTTTTTAGGCTCTCTTAAGGAGGACCGTCCATAAAACCGCTATAACAAATAGCTTGTTACAGCAGTTTTACCAACTTAACTGAGTAGCGCTAAATCAGCTGGTGTGATTGTATGAACTTCCGTAATACTATCAAATGGAAGTCCAACTTTCTCGTGTGCTCTTTTTACAGCATCTGCACTTGGTGCTAAATTAAAGCAATATGCTCTTCCATCTTCAAATCCAACATGAGTTCGGATAGAAATAACTCCCTCTTCTTTACAGGCAGCTTGATATTTTTCATAGAAACCTTCTAGCTGTTTAGGTGTTATTTCAGCAGGAAAAGTACCATTTGCTTTATCATGGGTATCCATGTACAACTTTAGTTTTTTCCCAGAATAAGAGCTAAGTGGAGCCCCATCTGCTTTAGTAGAACAAGCAGTTAAAGCGGGAGATAATACAATTGCTGTTGCTGCCATACCAGCTGCTTGTATAAACTCTCTCCGACTAAATTGACTTTCATTTTTATGACTATCTAATGATTTATCTTTCATTTTTGTCTCCGATATTTTATAGGTGAGTTAGCTAAGTAATGCTAAATCACCTGGTGTAATAGTTGAAACTTCCGTGATACTGTCATAAGGTAGTCCTACTTTATCATGTACTCTTTTTACTGCCTCTACGCTAGGAGCCATATTGAAACAAAAAGCTTTTCCATCTTTAAAGCCTACATGTATTCTAAGTGAAATTACACCCTCTTCAATACATGCCTCTTCATACTTTTTGTAAAAACCTTCCAATTGTTTCGGTGTTATTTCTGCTGGAAAAGTTTTATTTTCCTTGTCATGTGTATCGATAAAAAACTTCATATTTTCCATCTCGTTTCCTTTTGTTGTTTATTTTGATGAACATCAGAAAAAATTCTATTATGAATCTAAAGTTATTTATGTGATGTGAGTCACACAAAGAAAAAAATTTAATTTGCGAAAAAACTTGTTGAACAGATCAGAGAAAAGATGAACAACAAGCATCATTCGTTTTAGAGATGCAGCATCCATCTTGAGTGTTTTTTGCATCTAATCCAAATACTTCTATATCGTTCATAGAATGATAGTTTTCCCAGATTATATTTGTGGGATCTGTGACCCAGTATTTGTTTAATTCTTTGTAACAGCAAGTAGCAGCATCTTCTGTTTTACCTCCAATACCTGCTATTTCAAATATACGTTGTGCTTCAAGTAAAGCGGCATCGCTTTCATATTGAATGCCAAGGTGATTGAGTCCTTTTTCATACCCTCTTGTTGATATGGCAAAATTTAGAGAAAGATCATCTACTAACCATGTAAGCCTCCCCAAAAACTGTACTACCTAAAACGGAATAATCTTGATAAAATAAATCAGGAGAATGCATGCGAAAAAGTAAGTTCACAGAGACACAGATCATAGAGATTTTAAAAAGTATT
>Ga0193960_1000017_pt1 | contig 72133 bp, 69 predicted proteins | sample FB_3_MG_FD_140338 | JGI IMG/M metagenome (GOLD analysis project Ga0193960, IMG submission 140338) | Microbial mat bacterial communities from the Broadkill River, Lewes, Delaware, United States - FB_3_MG | ecosystem: Environmental > Aquatic > Freshwater > River > Microbial mats | place: USA... | reverse complement strand
ATCATTTGTTAAAGTAGTATCAGTACTGATTGTATTTGCAATTGTCTCTTTTGCAAGTGCAGGATATACAACATCACTTTGTGCATTAAACTTCGCCTCTAGTGTCGCCGCTGAATCTCCGCTAAAAAGAGCAGAGTTTAGAGTAGGTGTTTCATTATCTGTATTATCATCTGTATTATCTGGCGTATCGGTACCTGTATTGTCACCCGTGTTACTTGTTGGTGTCTCATCACTTCCACCATCGCTGCTCCCACAACCTGTAAATGCTAACATAGCAGCAACTAACGCGCTTAATGCTATCTGTTTCTTTGATATCATGTTCGTACTCCATTTGAAAAATTTGTAGCAGTATAGGAAAGCTTTGTTACTTCTATGTTGCGACTTGGTGACAATAAAGTTACAAAAATACAGAAGAAGGTTATATGAATGTTTAAGTTTTTTTGGTTATAATTTCGCCGCTTCCCTTTAGACCTGTGCAACGGTGTTTTGAGATACTGTGTCAGGGTAGGAATACAGCAGCACACCTCACTTCATTGTGTGCCGCAGGTATCTGGAGGGGAGTCCTTCGTTGAATAAACTCCATTTTATTATAGTAATACTTTAAAGCTTTGTAACTTTATAACCATTATCTCGTAGCATCTGTAAGAGACCGTCTTCTCCTAAAAGATGTGCCGCTCCAACAAGGACAAACTCTATTTCTTTTGTTTGAAAGTAATTTTGTATTCTTGGAAACCAAGCTTGATTTCGCTTGACTAAAAGATTACTGTAAAGTTTTGGTGTTTGATTTTTAAGATCATCTATAAAAAGTTTTGTAAGCTGGCGCTCTTTACCTTTTTTCCAGAGTTTTATAAATGAAGTATAAACCCTTTTCATCTCATCAAGACTCTCTAGTGTGTATAAAAGAAAACCGCTTTCATTTTCTTGATCTAAAGAGAAGATAATATTAAACTGTTCCTCAATCGTTTCAAAATACTCTGTTTGTTTTTGATCTTGTACAGAGCGTTGGTAAAAATAACTGTCAACACCATTTTGTGTAGCACCAAGTTTTGTAAGCTCTTGTTGGGAGAGGGTTATAGCTACCATTGTTGCTTTCATGTGCTGTATGAGATCTAAGTTAAAATTATTTTTTTGTGCATATGTTCTTAAAGCCTTAGATGCTTTTTCAGAGAGATGATCTTGTAGTTTTGAACCATCTAGGTAAAACATTTGAGTGAGCATACTTTGTTGAAACTCTGCTGTTGCAAGGGTACCTATATTGGTCTCAAAGACTAGCGTATCTGAAAGCTTATAAGCTTTTTCAAACTCTTGTGGAAGAGGGTAGTCACTCGAACGTAGTAGATGAATTGTTCCACCCAAGTAGATAGAGCTATCTCCTTTTTGTATTTTCCAGACAAAAGATTCTGCAAATAAAGATGTTGCGATCACTAAGATAAAAATAGTTAATATACCTTTTTTTTGGATCATAATGTTTCTCTCCTCATAGTTTAAGTGATAATCATAACAAAATTAAATAGTTCTTAATGAATAAATGGAGATAATAATGCTATTTAATGTAAAAGGAGAAAATATGAAACAATACTTGTTCATATTTGGTGTGCTTTTAGCACTTGTATTTAGTGGTTGTGGATCAGATTCGAATGATGATACTTCTACACCATCGTCACAAGTACCAGATAGTGCAGAAGATGATAATACTGCATCAGAGAATGGAAATACTCAGGATGAAGTATTAGTCGCTGCATATGAGTTAGCGGGAACAGTAGCTGTGGGGGAAGCGTTACAAGCAAATATATCTGTTGTAGGTGCAAATGGTCTTGAGCGTATGACTCAAAGTGCTGAAGATGGTACTTATAGAGTGTATATTGAAGGCTTAACAGCACCTTATATTGTTCGTGCTTCAACAGAAGATGGTATTGTACTTTTTTCATTTGCTCAAGAAGATGGAGTTATTGCTAATGTAACACCATTGACTTCGTATATTCTTGATCAAGTTGCAACAGCAGCATCTCTCTCTGGGGTGTCACAACTTTATAGCGAATTTGAAGAACAATATAGTGCTTTAAATGGGGTAGAACCTGCTATAACACAGCTAAATAGTGCGTTAGAAACTTATATGAGAGAGGGTGGAGTAGAAAACTTTGATCACTTTAGAGAAAGTTTTGATGCAGATCATACAGGATATGATGCTCTATTAGATACCCTAGATATAGAGATAGAAAACGATGATATGATTATACGTTTAGATAATATGGTTTTAGAGACATTAGATGATGTATATGATCTAGACAACAATATTACAACATTAAGTGGATATGTAATGAATCCTTTTGATGAGACACCTATAGCTGGGGCTACTTTAGAATTTGTAAGTAGTAATGGAGAAACATTTTATATAACTACTACACAAACAGGAGCTTTTACACTTGATCTTCCTCGCTATAGAACATATACTTTAACAGCAAGTGCAGGTGAGTATACAACTGTAATACGAAACAACGTTTCAACTTTTGCACTAGGAGATGTTTCTATAGGAACTGTAGAGATGATTCCACAGTCTATGAGTGGGGATGGAGATGTTCTTGGAAGAATAATCGATGCAAGAACAGGAACTGGGTTAGAAAACGTGACACTCTCTTTTAGAACAAATGTAAATAATAGAATAGGTGAAGTAGTAGCTACAACAACAACAGACGCTAATGGAGAATATATTATTTCATTACCTGTAGGTGTATATACAGTTGGAGCAACACTTAATGGATATTCAACAAATTATAGAACAGTTTACTCTTATGGAAGTTCTGCTCAGTATATTGCTCCAGATCTTTCTATCTTTTCAACCAGTAGTGAGTATAATAATACAAATGCATTTGCAACGATCCAATTAAGCTGGGGAGCAAATCCAGAAGATTTAGATTCACACTTAACTGGTCCTGATATGAGTTTGGCTGGAGAATATGCAAGTGGTGATAGATTTCATATCACATGGTTCGAGCAAATACATGCAAATGGGAATTATACTGGATATGAAAGTGATTATGACCCATCTAATCCTTGTGAAAATGGTAACATTATTGCAGCATTAGATTTAGATGATGTTCAAAGTTATGGACCAGAAACGACAACTATCTGTCGTGTAGAGAGTGGAACATATAGCTTTTATGTGCACCATTTCGAAGGAAGCTCTTCTATTACAGCATCTCCAGCAACAGTTACGATTACAACTGCTTCAGGAATTTCACGAACATACACAGCACCTGCAGGCGCTACTGGTTCATCAGATGATGTATGGCATGTATTTAATATCAGTAGTAATGGAAATATTACACCTATAAATAGCTATATTTCAGGTGAAGAAAATATTAGAAGTGTATCGCATCCAAGAGATGAGAGATTCCGTCAAGACTATGACCTTCTTGTAAATCTTCCTGAGAAATAAGAAACTAATTTTTTCAAGATATATAAGGAGAATCCTTATATATCTTCTCTATACTTTGAGATACCGCAAGGCTGATTTGGTTTTGGTGGGTTATCTCTTAAATATTTTAGATCTTCTAAAGTTTGTTCTAAAACTTTTTTCTCCCGCAATAGTGGCAACATGAGATTATCTTTTTCATTAAGTGCTAGATCCCAGTTGAGCAAGATCTTCTCTACTTCTGTATCAAGCTCAGCAAGAGCATTTTGAATATGTTTAATTGAGTTCATATCTAGATTGTAGCAAAGTTTTAGAAAAGATCTGGTATAATTTCATCCTCAAAGTCTATTTACGGCTTTTTAGAGAATTTTACAAAGGAGCAAATGATGCCAAAGATGAAATCGGTAAAAGGCGCTGTAAAGCGTTTTAAGGTTAAGAAAAATGGTCAAATCAAACGTGGAACAGCGTTTAGAAGCCACATCTTAACAAAACAAGATGCAGCGACTCGTCGTAAGCAAAATACGCCAAAAGTAGTTGCAGCGACAGATGCAAAAAACATTAAGGAAATGATCAACTAATTATAGGAGATCGTTAAACTCTCCAGTGTAAACTGGGCAAGTCCACCAAAGATGTGGCACCTCGATTACAAAAGTAACTGGGTAAAGAAAAAGGAAAGAAATGCCAAGAGTAAAAACAGGTGTTGTTCGTAGAAGAAGACACAAAAGATTATTAAAAAAAGCTAAAGGTTTTTATAGCGGTCGTCGTAAACACTTCCGTAAAGCAAAAGAGCAGTTAGAACGCTCTATGATGTATGCATTCCGTGACCGTAAGCAGAAAAAACGTGAGTTCCGTAAACTATGGATTATCCGTATCAATGCTGCATGTCGTTTAAATGGAATGAACTATTCAAACTTTATGAATGGTCTTAAAAAAGCTGGTATCGAGCTTGATCGTAAAATTCTCGCTGATATGGCAATGAATGATGCAGCAGCGTTTAGCGCAGTTGTAGCTTCTGCTAAAGCAGCACTTTAATCTATGAAAGGTCTGAACATTCTGTTCAGGCTTTTTGTATCCCTCTAATAGATTCTATCCACTCTTTCATCTTTTTTTCATAGCCAATCTCTTTAAACTCTACGAACTTTAAAGGTTTTTCTAAATATTGTTGCTCTACATACCCTCCAAAATCGTGAGGATAAAGATAATTCTCTTTATTATGTTGTATATTTTTTGGAATAGGGAGCATCACTCCTCTATTGACTGCTTGCAGAGCAGAGTTGATCGCTATGTAAGCGGAGTTTGATTTTGGAGAGGCACAAAGATAGATCACAGCTTGGGCTAAGATTATTCGTGCTTCAGGGTAGCCTATTTTACTGACAGAGGTGAGGGCAGAAGTTGTGAGTGTAAGTGCTTGAGGATTAGCATTGCCTATATCTTCACTTGCAAGTATTACAAGACGACGTGCTATAAAATCTGCACTCTCTCCACCATCTATCAATCGCGCAAGATAATAGATCGCTGCATCGGCATCGCTACCTCGAATAGACTTAATAAGGGCACTTGCCAGATCATAATGCACACCCGCTTCAGAACTCCCTGCACTCAAAGCATTTGGTCTTAGAGATTGCAGCATCTCAAGTGTTATTGTGTTATGAAGATTGGAAGCAAACTCTAAGAGTTTGAGCATAGCACGAGCATCCCCTCCGCTACTTGCTACAAGATACTCTCTTGCATCATCTTCTAAAGAGAGTTCGTAACTTTGCAACACTTTTGTTAGAAGCTTATGGAGCGCTTCATGAGAGATATATTTGATCTCAAAAAGCATCGAACGCGATCTAATAGCAGAGGTCAGAGAGTAAAAAGGGTTCTCTGTGGAAGCTCCTATAAGGAGTATAGTGTTGTTTTCCATAACAGGTAAGAGAACCTCTTGCTGGTTTTTTGCTAAACGATGTACTTCATCTATAAAAATAAGAGGTTTTTGTAAAGCATTTTTATACTGCTCAAAAATCTTACGTAGTTGATCTATTTTTAAAGAGGTGGCATTAAACTCATAAAAAGGAAGAGACATTGTTTGAGCAATGACACGTGCAAGAGAGGTTTTACCACACCCTGCAGGACCATAGATAAAACTGTGACCAAGATTGGCTTTTTCACAGAGAGTTCGCAAAGGTGCACCTTGTTGTACAAGGTGCTCTTGACCTATGATCTCATCAAATGTTTTTGGGCGTAGTACTTGAGTAAAATCAGGCAAAATTACCCTGCTACAACTTTGATATATACTTCACGCTCTTGGCGCGGACCATCAAATTCACCAAAGAAGATCCCTTGCCATTTACCAAGAGTAGGACGCGCATTGACTACAGGAATAGAGACGGAGTTCCCCATACGTGAACTTTTAAGGTGAGCCGCGGCATTGTCTCCAACATGCAGATACTCTACATCACTTGGGGCAATACGGTTAAGACCATTGAGTAGATCTCTACGAAGTGCTTTATCTTGATTTTCAAAAAGGAAGATACTTGCAGTTGTATGGGGTGTAAAGATGGTACAAATACCATCTTTTACACCTGATTTAATGACAGCTTCTTTGATCTCTTCACTTATGTCCATCAGTTGCGTTTTGTGGCTTGTAGGAAATTTCATTGTCTTCATCTATTTGTTACCTTTTTCTTTACTTTCTTCTTCTTTTAAAAATGTATGTAGGGCATTATATTCGCTACGTGTTAAATATCTGCTTTTGCCACTTGGCAGGTTATTGAGTTCTATCTCTGCAAAACTGATCCGCTTAAGATCTGCTACATCAGCTCCAAAGTGAGCAAAAAATCTTCTGATCTCTCTATTTTGCCCCTCTGAGATGGCGATCTTTAAAGTAGAATAATTTGGAGCACTTTTTTGGATCTTATAACCTAAAAAAGGAGCAAACTTCATAGAGGTGATCTTGCTTTTTTCATGGGCACCTGCTGTTGCGTCTTTAAGCTCAAGACCATTTAGCATCGCTTCTTCGATCTCTCTTGTGATCTCCCCTTTTATTTTTACTTTATAGATCCTCTCAAGGTTTGATGTCATAAGAGCAGTTGCAACCTTAGAAGCATCGGTAAGTAGTAATACCCCCTCAGTTGCAAAGTCTAAGCGCCCCACTGGAATATAGTGTTTATACTTTTTATCAAGTGTATCGTAGATAGTGCGTCTTCCCTGAGGATCTTTTTTTGTAACAAGTTCCCCTTTTGGCTTGTTATATACGATCACAGTATATTTCTCTTTAGGGCTTACTTTTTTTCCACTCACATAAACCTGATCGAGTTTTTCATCAACCTGAGTGGCAGGATTATCAACGATCTCTCCATTGATACGCACGTAGCCATCAAGTATCGCTTTATCTGCTTCACGACGTGAGTAGCTTGAATAGTGTGCTATATATTTGTTCAAACGCATTAAGAGATACCTTTTTCTATAAGTGTATGGATATGCAATACGCCTTGGATCTTTTTGTCTTTATCGGTAATGACAAGAAGTTGGATCTTTTTATCTTCGATGAGAACAAGTGCTTCACTTGCAAGCATATCTGCATCGTCAATACTCATAGGATCTTTAGTCGCGTATTGTAAAACATCATCTTCAAGAGAAAACTCCTCTTGCATCAGTGCACGACGAATATCCCCATCAGTCACCAAAGCGATAAGCTTTTGCTTCGCATCGGTGATGAGAACTGTACCGATACGCCCTTGTGTTATGGCAATAATAGCGTCTTTTACTTTTGTTCCCTCTTCAACGATAGGGAGAGCTTTTTGTTGCATTAGATCTGAAACTTTAATGAAAAGACGTTTGCCTAGAGCACCTCCAGGGTGATACGAAGCAAAATCTGTTTTTTGAAAGTTTCTTGCTTTCATCAAACAAACAGCAAGAGCATCTCCTAAAGCCAAGGTAAGTGTTGTTGAGCTTGTTGGCGCTACATCAAGCGGACAAGCCTCTTTTTTTACAAGCATTTTTATGAGGTGATCGCTATATTTAGCTAAGGTTGAATCAGCATCGCGTGTCATTCCTATAATAGGAGTTTTAAACCTTTGAATGTGGGGAAGAATAGAGCTGAGCTCTTCGCTCTCTCCACTATAGCTGATCGCTAAAACTACATCATCTTTTCCTATCATTCCAAGATCTCCATGGAGTGCTTCTGTTGGGTGAAGAAAGAAACTAGGAGTTCCAGTTGAGGCAAAGGTTGCCGCCATTTTTGCACCGATAAGACCACTTTTACCTACACCTGTAACAATAAGTTTGCCCTTACAGTGTAAAATAGTTGCAACTGCATCATTAAAATCTTGTGTAAAAGATTGTGCCGCATCTAAAAGTGTTTGTGCTTCAATAATAAGTGTTTCTTGTGCTATTTCTGTATAATTCATGCTGCAATTATACCCACTTTTTAGCTACAAATGAGTATCACACCAGCTATTTGCATACGTAGTTCCCAAGGCAAAAGCTTTATCAAGATCTTTAAATGAGAGCATACGTAAAGAGTCAAGTTCAGCAGGTGCAATATACCATGTACACTCACTTTTATTTTTTTGTATATTACAGCCTATTAAGGTATGTAAAACATAAGCACTCAAAGAGCGAATAGTTTGTTTTTTTGGAAAATGATTGGGCACAAGGTTGATTCCCAAAATGGGGTAGGGATGTTGCTTAAGAGGTGTTGTGGGAAGGAGGTCTTTGATCCCTCCATCGGCAAGTAGTTGCCCTTTATACTCTACAGGAGCAAAGATTGGTACAAGAGCACTTGAAGCTTTTATAAGTGTTTTTGCATCACCTCTATCGTAATAAAATACTTTATTGGCTTGAAGGTCACTCACACATATATAAAGTTTTATAGCACTTTCACTGATATCTTTTAAGGGAAAGATCTCTTCAAAAATTGCTGCACTCTTTTCAACTCTAAGAAAAGATTTTCGAAACCAGTTAAAGCGAAAAACACGACGAAATTTTTTTGATTTTAAAAGCTCTAAAAGCTCTTTTGGATCTACCCCTGAAGCGATAGCAGCACTTGCCATCGCTCCTGCACTTGAACCACTGAGTGCACGAATGATCACCCCTCTGTCTTGAAGTACCTTGATAAAGCCAAGATGAAATGCACCTCTTGCAGCTCCCCCTGAGAGGGCAAGTGAGATCTCTAAGGGTGCTTTGGTTGTAGTTGAATTATCTCCCATTCTCCATCTTCTCTTTGTCCGATAGCACTACAATTCTCTACCCAGTCACCGCAGTTTAAATAGTGAATAGTGTCTATCATCTTATTTTCAGCTTTGTGAATATGTCCACATATGATACCATCAAAGCCCTCTTTTTTTGCATGCATTGCTAAAATATCTTCAAAACCTGTAATGAAGCTCACAGATTTTTTGACATTGTCTTTGACATATTTAGACAAAGACCAATATTTGCCGATTCCTAGAGCTTTACGCGCTTTATTGATATATTTGTTGAGATGAAGTAAAAGATCATATCCAAGGTCTCCAAGATAAGTGATCCATTTTTTTGTCATGGTGATACTGTCAAAAAAATCTCCGTGGGTGATATAGTATTTTTTGCCATCGTTTGTTTCATAAATAGCACTGTTTGCTATATGGAGTCTCTCCCCCAGCAGTAGTGGAATAAAGGGGCGTAAAAACTCATCGTGATTCCCTGTGATGTAATAGATCTGTGTTCCTTTACGGGCTTTGCGTAAGATCTTTTGGATCACATCAGAACTCTCTTGTGACCAGTTAAACTTGCGTTTAATCGCCCATCCATCAATGATGTCGCCTACGAGATAGAGCTTGTCTGATTCATAATCACGGAGAAAATCTAAAAGTCTATCTGCTTGAGAAAATTTAGTGCCAAGGTGCAGATCTGATATAAAAAGAGCTTTATATTTCAAACTTGAAGATCCTTTAAAAAGTTGCGAAATTGTAGTGTTATAATGCTACAAAAAGGTTACATAAGCCATAGTTTCGCTACAATCTGCCTTATGAAAAAAATAATCATTTTATTAAGCGGTGAAGGTACAAATGCCCAAAATATTGTAGAGAAACTTCATATGAAAGAGTGTGAAGTACTCTGTGCAATTACAAATAACCCTGATGCTAAAGGGATACAAAGAATGCAAGACCTTGGTATTAGATGCCATCTTGTAGATCATAGGGAGTTTAGTTCACGTGAGAGATTCGATATAGCCTTGGTGGAGCTTATTCATTCATATAAGCCTGATCTAGTAGTACTGAGTGGTTTTATGCGAATTTTGAGCAAAGAGTTTACAGAACATGTAAAAGCGATCAATCTACACCCTTCGTTATTACCAAAATATAAAGGTGCAAAAGCGATTGAACAAAGTTTTCAAAGCGGTGATAAAGAGTGTGGAGTAAGTGTACACTGGGTTAATAGTGAGCTTGATGGTGGTGCAGTTATTTTACAAAAAAGTTTTCTTAGGGACCGAGATATGAACTTTGAAGAGTTTCTTGCATCTATTAAAAAGCTAGAATATGCAATTGTTCCTGAAGCGATCCAAAAGGTACTAAAAGCATAAAATCTGCTGAGTTTGATCTGTAGCAGAATGTAGCTATAATAATAAAAAAATTTTATGGAGAAGAGAAAATGCGAGATGTTTTAGGAAAATACATTAGTAGTATTGATACTTTGGTGATCGATCCAAGGATGTTGACAACAAATACACTCATTCTGGCTGAACAGGGTGCAGGAAAAACAAACCTTGCATGCAAGATCCGCAACTATGTAATAGACAAAGATGTTCCAACACTCTATTTGGATTTTTCAAATTCAAATGAAGATGAGATCGAACTTCGTTACAAAGATGAGCATTTTAACTACATTCAGTTTGAAGAGAGTGATACCTTTGATGCAAACTTAAATAAGCTTGTAGAGGAGCGTAAGCATATCTATATGGCTGTAGATCCAAAATACTTCTCAAACAAAAGAGATATCAAAAGCAAACTCACACAAACGATACAAAAAAAAGAGTTTTTAGATAACTACTACCACTTTTTTCATGATATTGAAAACCTCAATGGTTTTTATACGAAGTTTGAAGACTTCTTACTCTATATGCTAGGGCTTTTAAACCTCAAAAAATATGGTTTTACCTTTTTGGCACAGCCCCATAACACTTTTGAAAACTCTCAGGTAAAACTTCTTTTTACATTCCTCTTTTTAGGAAAATGTACAAACTTTAACTATTTTAACACGGCAGATCTCAAAAATCTTCCAAAAAACAGATTTATCTACCAATATCGCACAGATTACCATACACTTCTTTTTAATGATATAAAGAGTAATGTAGTTGATATTGACGAGTATGTGTACCAAGAGCAATAAAAATGCAAGCGCTCTTTGATGAGGTGGTTTCACTTGATGCAAGATGTTATAATAACTTGCATCTGAGTGAAGATCTGCTAATGGAGCATGCAGCAGGTGGTATTGCCGAGTATATCAAAAAAAACTTCCCTCCCCAAACTTCGATCCTCTTTGTAAGTGGTAGCGGTAATAATGGTGCTGATGTGACCGCTGCTGCGCGTATTTTACATCAAGATTACAAGGTCTCCCTTTTTTATGCAAAAAAGCCAAAATCTGCAATGGCACTTTTACAAGAGAAGCGTGCAAAAGCGGTAGGTGTTTGTATAGTAGAAGAGTTTGAAGGTTATGAAGTTGTTGTCGATGGTCTTGTAGGAACTGGCTTTAATGGGGTTTTTTCTTCAGATCTTTTAGACTTGATGGAGCAGATCAATACTCTTGATGCTTTTAAAATAGCTTGTGATCTTCCCTCTGGTTTACAAGAGAGGGGAACTTGTGCAGAGGGAACTTTTCGTGCTGATGTAACACTCACTATGGGAGCACTCAAAAAGCGAATGTTTCTTGATGAAGCTAAAGAGTTTGTCGGGAAGATAGAGGTGATAGATCTAGGAGTCTCTCGAAGTATTTATGAGCAGGAGACAAACTCTTACCTACTCCAAGAGAGTGATCTAAAACTTCCTTTGCGAACACAACAAAATACGCACAAAGGAAGTTATGGGCATTTGGCAATTGCAAGTGGAGAGAAGCAGGGTGCTAGTATTCTTGCAGGACTTGCAGCATTTCGTTTTGGTACTGGTTTAGTAAGTTTAATAGGTTTTGAAGATCTCAGCCCTCCAGAGATTCTGATGTATACACATGAGCTTCCTAGTACTACTACTGCCTTAGCACTTGGAATGGGCTTGGGGGAAGAGTTTAGCGATGATGAGCTCAGAGAATTTTTAGATAATAAACTGCCACTTATAGCAGATGCAGATGTTTTTCACATGCCACTTATTGTAGACCTGCTCAAAAGACAGAGGCTTGTGCTTACTCCACACCCTAAAGAGTTTTGTGCTCTTTTAGAGAAAACAGAACTTGCAAAGATAGATGTAGCAAGCTTGCAAAAAGATCGTTTTAGGTATGTAGAACTTTTTGCAAAAAACTTTCCACATGTTACTCTTTTACTCAAAGGTGCTAATGTGATTATTGCTCAAGGTGCACACTCTTTTGTAAACCCTTATGGAGATGCACTCTTAGCAAAAGGGGGAAGTGGTGATGTTCTCTCAGGTCTTATAGGAGCACTTTTAGCCCAAGGATACAGCGATCTTGATGCTACTGTTAACGCTTCACTCAGCCATACAAAGTTGGCACAAAACTATAAAGGGAATGACTTTTCTTTGACACCTTATGATCTTATTGATGGAATAAAAGAGTTATAGAAAGTAAGGCTTATTACAGATTGGCTATGTTATAAAACACAGCAAGAATGAATTAGCACAGAAAATATAGGAATGAAAATGGATACGAACTTAAAAATTGGAAAGTATGAACTGGGGAGTCGTCTTATAGTAGGAAGCGGCAAGTATAAAGATTTTGAAACAACAAAAGAAGCAACATTGGCAAGTGGAAGTGAGCTCATCACTGTTGCTGTTCGCCGTTTAAATATTACAGATCCAGACAAAGAGAATTTACGTGATACTTTTGCAGGAACAAATGTAAAGTTTTTACCAAATTCAGCAGGATGTGTTACCGCTGAGGAGGCGATTACTACATTTCGTCTTACTCGTGAAGCAACAGGGATTGACCTTATAAAGCTTGAGGTTATTGGAGATACACAAAAAACACTTTATCCTGATGTATTAGAGACGATCAAAGCGTGTGAAGTACTCTCAAAAGATGGTTTTACTATTATGGCATATACATCAGATGATCCGATCATGGCAAAAAGACTTGAAGATGCTGGAGCACACGCTATTATGCCTTTAGCAGCACCTATTGGAAGTGGTCTAGGGATCCAAAATCCTTATAATGTAGTCTTTATTCGTGAAGCGGTAGACCTTCCTGTAATAGTAGATGCAGGGATCGGGTGTGCAAGTGATGCTGCGTATGCAATGGAGTTAGGTGCTGATGGAGTACTTACAAATACAGCTATAGCACAAGCAGATAACCCTATGCTTATGGCAGAGGCTATGAAACATGCAGTACAAGCTGGACGTATGAGTTATTTAGCAGGGCGTATTGCAAAACGCCCTTATGCAACGGCAAGTTCACCTATGGATGGATTGATCCAGTTTTAAAGCTCTATCTTTTTTGAGAGGTGGGTCATAAGCAGAAGCTGACCCATCCCTTCAAAAAACTTTTCTACTCCCATCTTATCTGCCTCTAAAGCTTTTTGCAGGGCACGTAAAAACACAAGTTTTGATTCTTCTGAGGCTTGCATAAAAGTTGTTGTGATGTATTCATAAGAGAGGGTATGGATCTCTCCGTTTACATCAAAATCAATTTCTGAAGAGATATTGATCCCCTCTTTTTCAAGAAGTTCTTTACACTCTTGTTCTATCTTGTCTATCATTAAAAAACTCCTATAAGGTTAAGCATTACAAACACCATTGCTATAGGTGTAATATAACGAAGGGAAAAGTACCATATTTCAAAGGCAAAGCCTAGATGGTGTTTAAGAGCAGCCTCTACACGTGACTTTTCAATAACAAAACCTACAAATAAAGCCATAATAAGACCCCCTATAGGTAGCATAATAGCAGCAGTTATATGATCAATCCAATCAAAAAAGTTTTTTCCACCCCAAGTAAGAAACTCTTTACTCCCCTCTATATTTGAGAGAATAGTTATGATTCCTATAAGGTAGAAGAAGCCACCCATAAGTAAAGAAGCTTTAAGACGTGAGAGTTTGAAGCGATCTATGGCGTACTGTACCATCGGTTCTGTTAGAGAAACTGCAGAGGTGAGTCCAGCAAAAGCAAGCGCAATAAAAAAAAGAACAGCAAAGATATTGCCAATAATACCCATCTCATAAAAAGCAGCCGGTAAAGAGATAAAAACAAGTCCAGGTCCTTTAGCTGGTCCTGCTCCATATTCGTAGAGAAAAGTAAACAACATAAGCCCTGCAACAATAGCTATAACTGTATCTAAAAAGACAACCCAAGCCGCACTTTTTACAAGGTTTTCATTTTTCTGTAAGGAGGCGGAATAGGTCATTATCGCACCCATACCTAAAGAGAGAGTAAAAAAAGCATGTCCCACAGCAGTTACAAAAGCTTCTGAGTTGAGTTTGCTAAAATCTGCTGAGAACATAAAGTCAAGTGACTTTGAGAAAGAATCAAGACTTAGAGCATATAAAAACATACCACCCAAGATAAGGATCAAAAGAGGCATAAGAAGCAGATTGAGTTTTTCGATACCCCCTTTGATCCCTCTAAATAAAATATAGCTAATGCCTATAAAAGCAAGAGTGTGGTAAAAAAATTGTGTCCAAAAATCGGAATTTAGCATTGTCATGAAACGCTCTTGTGCTTCAGGAACTGAGGAGGGGAGATAAAAAAGTGAAGTGACTATATAGTGAAAGATCCAACCGATCACTACAGAGTAAAAGGTCATAACTAAAAGACCTGCCATTCCTTGAAAACCCCCTAGTTTCCAAAGATGTTTTTTTCGTGGGGCGAGCTTTTCAAAGGAGCTAACCGTGTCGCTCCTTCCAAGATACCCAATAAGCATCTCCGCAATCATTATAGAAAAACCTATAAGAAAGACAGTGAGAAGATAGATAAGAACAAAAGCACCACCTCCGTACTCACCTGTAATGTAAGGAAACTTCCAGATATTTCCTAAACCTACGGCACTCCCCGCCGCTGCTAGTATAAACCCGATATGACTAAACCTTGCTAATTTCATCGTTTTACCCTTTATTTGACCTATTATACATAAAATAATGAGAAATTCAAAAAAAGTATTGACATAAAAAAATAAATTGACTATAATTTCGCTCTCATTAAACAAGCAATTAGCTTTTTAATGTGTAGGTCGGGGTGTAGCTCAGTATGGTTAGAGTACTTGGTTTGGGACCAAGGGGCCGAAGGTTCGAGTCCTTTCACCCCGACCATTTTTTTTAGCATTAATAATCAAAATATGGTGGGATTAGCTCAGTTGGTTAGAGCACTAGTTTGTGGCACTGGGGGCCGCGAGTTCGAATCTCGTATCCCACCCCATATAAATTAAATTATTATACTATAATATGTTTTTTAAAATAACTAATAACAAAAGTGGCGTCCGTGGCTCAACTGGATAGAGTATCGGACTTCGGATCCGACGGTTATAGGTTCGAATCCTATCGGGCGCACCACTCAAGATGCGTCCTTAGCTCAGCTGGATAGAGCAATGCCCTTCTAAGGCATCGGTCAAAGGTTCGAATCCTTTAGGGCGTACCACTTTTTAAAAAACATGCGGACGTGGTGAAATTGGTAGACACGCCAGACTTAGGATCTGGTGCCGCAAGGTGTGAAGGTTCAAGTCCTTTCGTCCGCACCATTAAAACCTGTAACTTACTTCCCTTAGATATACACTCCCATATTTAACTGAATTGCCATTCAACAATCAAGTGCGAGAATCTGATTTTTATAATGTAGCTTTGAGTCATCAATCCACTGTGCAATTTTACTAAAGAATACTTCATGTGGAGTTTTGTATCCAAGTACTTTTCTGAGTCTATGATTTAGTTTGTCTTGTATTGCTATGATTTGTTTGTGTGAGTAATCTATAAACTTACTTTTCTTAGGTATATATTCTCGTATTAAACCATTCGTGTGCTCATTGAGTCCACGCTGCCAAGATTTATATGGTTCAGCGAAGTAAAATAACACATCTAACTTTCTTTCTATCTCTTGATGATAAGCAAACTCTTTTCCATTATCACTGGTAATGGTTTTTACAATATTTTTAAGAGCTCTAAGTAGTTGCAGTATTGCACGGCTAACATCAAACGCTTCCTTAGAAGCTACTTTTTGCATCAATGTAAACTTAGAATGTCTGTCGACTAATGTAACAATCGCCTCTTTGTGATTCGAAGATTTTTAACTTTCTTTTGGTATCTCAAACGTGTCTGTACTTGTGCATACTCTGCTTTATAGACTCCATCAATACTGTTGCGGTTTATCTCCCTGTAGATACTTGACCTATGTACACCTACATTTACAGCAATACAACTTCTACTGCATCCCTCTTTTATTAAAGCTTCTATCTGGTATCTTTGTACCATGCTTATTTCAGTGTAACTCATTTAAAGTCCTTTATCTTTGGTCGGATATTCAGACTCTTATTTTACTACTCTCTCTTAACCTCCACTGTCGCACTTTAAATTTGAATTGGCGTACTATTTTTGAGTAATATCGTAATTAAAAGATATAGTAAATACCTAGTATGAAGAGTAAAAGTTGATACAGTTGCAGCTACTTCTTACAAAAAAAATAAAACTTTTTATCCTAAATTTAAGAACAGCTAACTATCGAATAGTATACTTTTTCTAATAATGAAACAATTCATGAATAAGTTTTTTACGAGTGTCACTATGTTAAGTTTAAGAATAGTCAGTTTATAAAACTTAACAACGTACAAATATTTCTGTAGAAATGTAACTTAGGTGAGCTATAAAAACTGTCTAATAAGTGATATTAAACCTAAAGTTTGATAAAATGATTATAAAATACATTTCTAGAAAGCTGAAAAAACTTCTTGGTAAATTTGGAGTTAACTTCAATACAATACAGTATTTTAAAATGGAAAAATAGTGACTATTTTGTGAGCTTCGTACGAAAGTTACAAGTATGTTTTTAGAAGTACTTCTATTGATAGATTTTTGATTAAGTTTCAGTTATTTATTATTACTTACTTTATAAACTATTTCTTTGAAACTCTTTGATATTAAGCAAAAACAACTAGTAATTTGAATTTTAGTCTAAAATAATATTTTGTAAAAGTGAGTACTCTATTGAAATTACTATTTTTAATACTCTGTAGTGCCATTGTTATATTTGCACAAACTACACAAGAGAATGTAGAAAAAATATCTTTACAACTCCAGTGGAAACATCAGTTTGAGTTTGCAGGTTTTTATGCTGCAAAAGAGATGGGTTTTTATAAAGACCTTGGTTTAGATGTAGAGTTTGTTGAGTATCAAAGTGGTCTTAATATCATTGATGAAGTACTTGAGAAAAGAGCTAATTATGGACTCTCTTACTCCTCTATTTTAGTAGATTATATGCAGGGAAAACCCCTTGTACTCTTAGCAAACTTCTTTAAGCAATCTCCTCTTGTTTTAGTGGTGCAAAAGGAGATCACCACACCTAAAGATCTACGAGGAAAAAAGGTGATGGGGCTTTTAGATAGTAGCCATAACCAGACACTTCTTTTAATGTTACAGAAGTTTAATATCTCTCAGGAAGATTTTTATAATGTCCCAAGAGCTTTTAATCTTGAAGATTTTATAACAAAAAAAGTAGATGCGATCAGTGTTTTTATGACAAATGAGATCTTTACTCTTGATAAATTAGGTATACAATATAACCTTTTTGATCCTGCAGCTTATGGTGTAAAGTCTTATGACCTAAATCTTTTTACAACGCAAGAGGAATTAAAACAGCATCCTAAGAGGGTAGAGAACTTTAGAATAGCTTCTATAAAAGGGTGGAAATATGCTCTAAGCCATAAAGAGGAGCTAGTAGACCTGATCTATGAAAAATATAATACACAACAAAGGTCTAAAGAAGCTCTTTTATTTGAAGCGCGTCAAATAGAATATTTGATGTTAAGCCATGTTTACCCTATAGGGAGTATAGATAAAGAGAAAATAGCACTTATAAGAGATAGTTTTGTACAAGAGGGAACTTTGAAAAAAGAACAACTCAAAGCTCTTGAACCATTTGTGTATAAACAAAATCATGCACTTACTTTATCTGAAGAACAAAAAGCCTATTTGCACAAGAAAAAAAAGCTTACAATGTGTGTAGATCCTAACTGGATGCCAATAGAAAAAATAGAAAATGGTCGCTATATAGGGATCGGAGCAGATCTGATCAAAGAGATGCAAAAACGACTGCCTATCCCTTTTGAACTTGTCGTGACACAAAAATGGAGTGACTCCCTGCAAAAAGCAGAGAAACGGGAGTGTGATCTTATAGCTCTTGCGGAAAAAACGCAGAGTAGAACAAAGTATCTTGATTTTACGACCCCTTTTTTAGAGACACCTATTGTGATGGTTACTAAAAATGCACAAGCCTTTGTAGACAATCTAGCCCATCTTGAGCAGAAGCAAAAAAGTTTGGCAATAGTTCGTGATTACTCTTTTAAAGAGCTTTTAAAGGAGCGTTACCCCTCTTTGAACTTGTTTGAAGTCGAGTCTATTCAAGAGGGTTTAGAATGGGTACAAAAAGGGGAGGTATTTGGGTTTTTAGACAACTCTATAGTGCTCAATCATGAGATCAATAAAAGAGAGCTTTATGAGCTAAGTATAACGGGGCAGTTTCAAGAGAAAATATCGCTAAGTATCGCTTCACGCAATGATGAAAAAATTTTACACGCTATTTTGCAAGAGACTCTTGATGCTATACCCCATGCTATAAAAGAGCAGATCTTTAGCAAATGGATCCATATCAACTATACTACACAGACTGACTATAAACTCATCACACAAGTTCTTGCTTTTGTACTTTTAGTTTTTGGTGTGTTTCTCTATTGGATGATAAAGCTCAAACAAGAGATCAGAAAAAAAGAGAAGATCCAGCAGCAACTTTTTGAGAGTGAAGAGAAATTTCGCTCCCTTTTTGATATCGCCCCTGTTCTTTTAAACTCATTTGATAAAGATGGAAAAGTTGTACTCTGGAACCAAGAGTGTCAAAAAGTTTTTGGATGGAGTTTTAAAGAGTTGCAAGAGTACACAGAAGCGTTTAAGCTCTTTTACCCAGATCCATTAGACCAAGAGCGATTTATTACACTTTTAAATTCACAACATTACGATCAGTATCAAGAGTGGCAACCTCTTACAAAAAATGGAAAAAAGATCATTACAATGTGGGCAAATATAAAGCTTCCAAATGGAGATATTATTCATATAGGCTACGATATTACACAACAGCGTCACGATACATTAGCCCTTGAGCAGAAGTCAAAAGAGCTTAAAGAAGCAAAGGAAGCTTTAGAAAATCTCAACATGACTCTAGAGCAGAGAATAGAGAGTGAAATAGCTAAAAATGCTAAACAGCAACTTCTTTTAATGCAACAAAATAGATTAGCGCAGATGGGGGAGATGATCGAAAATATTGCACACCAATGGCGTCAACCACTCTCGCAGATCAACTCTATTATTCTTTTGCTTGATGTAGCGCTTAAAAAAGAGAACCTGAGTGATAACGAAACAATTGAAGAGAAGCTATTAGAGATAGAATCTTTAACACACTATATGTCCAAAACGATAGATGATTTTAAAAACTTTTTTAATCCTAATAAAAAAGATGAGAATTTTGAACTTTATGATCTCATAATCAACTCTTACTCCGTTTTAAAAGGAGCGTTTGAAGCAAACTTCATAAGAGTAAATATAAAAGTACAAAAAGGTCTTTGGTGTTATGGACGTGTAGAGGAGCTTGAACAGGTTTTAGTGACTCTACTCAATAATGCAAAAGATGCATCGTTTTTAAATAGTAAAAACCCTGAGATCGATATAGAGGCATATAAAACAGATACTCTTTGTTCCATTAAAGTTTTAGATAATGGGGGAGGGATAGAGGAGAAAAACCTTGCAAAAGTGTTCGAACCCTATTTTACAACAAAACATAAATCACAAGGAACCGGTCTTGGGCTTTATATGGCAAAAATGATTGTTGAAGAGGGCTTAGGAGGGCAACTTATAGCATCAAACACACAAAAGGGTGCCTGTTTTGAAATTATTTTATATGAAAAGGGTAAAAATGATTGATACAAACTATCCTTATAGTTTATTGTTTGTTGAAGATGAAGAGGTGATTCGTGAAAATTATGTAGCGTATCTAAAAACAGTTTTTGCAGAGGTATATGAAGCAAAAGATGGTGAAGAGGCATACATAAAATATAAAAAGTATCAACCAGATATTATGATTGTAGATGTAAACTTGCCCAAGGTAAGTGGTATTGAGTTTTTAAAAAAGGTGCGTCTACATGATCATAAAACACGTTCAATTATGCTAACAGCACATACAGATACAGCTATGTTACTTGAAGCAGCATCATTGAAACTTACAAAATATCTAACAAAACCCATAAGTCGTAAAGCACTTTATGAAACATTGGAACTTGCAATACAAGAGTTACAACGTTTTAAAATATCTACTATTGAAACGATAGTTCTTGATGAAGCTTTTAGCTGGGATCCTAAACGTTGTGAACTTTATGAAAATGATGAGGTAATCTCCCTTACAAAAAAAGAACAGGCTTTCTTAACGCTGTTGTGTTCAGATGTAAGTCATGTATTTTCCTATGATGAGATTTTTGAGAGTGTATGGGGTTATGAAAGTATAGGAACAACAGATGGTTTAAAGTCTTTAGTGAAGGGCGTACGCAAAAAAATACCCAAAGAGAGCATTAAAAATGTTTTTGGCATTGGGTATAAAATAGAGTTAATGAAATAGAATATGCACTAAAACCTATACGATGCTCCTATATCAGCCTTTGTTAATATTAGAATGGGTAAAGTTTATAATAAATAACGAAAATGGTTAGGGAAAAAGAGAGATGTCACTTTCGGACAAAATGCTTCACATACTTCTTGAATTACTGCAAGAGAACTCTTTAGAAGAGCATGCAAAAGAGGAACTTACAAAACTTGTATCTCTACGAGAAAAAGAGTTACGTTTTAATGAAAAAATATTACTGCAAAGTGATAGAAATCAGCGTAAAATGCTTGAATTAAACGAAGAACTCGAAGCATATAAAAAAGAGCTTGAAAAGAGAGTTGAAGAGGAAACTGCCAAGCGTATAGCACAAGAAAAAATGTTACAACAACAAAGTAAAATGGCAGCAATGGGTGAGATGATGGATGCTGTTGCACATCAGTGGAAGCAACCTCTAAATGCTTTGAGTATGATCTTTGATATTATAGAGAGTGAATATGAAGACAAGAGTATAGATAAAAACTCTCTTCATGAACACTCACAACTTGCAAGATCACAAATCAAGCACCTAGTAGATACTCTCAATGAGTTTCGCACATTCTTTAGACCCAATAAAGAGTCTCTTCCGTTTCAACTTGACCACTGTATAGACGCTGTTTTGATCTTAGTGCAAGATGAATTTACGAAATACAATATAAAAGTAGTGCAAGAGGGAACAAAAAATGTCGTTATAAATGGGATTGAAAATGAGTTTAAACATTTGATCTTAAATATGATCAATAACTCCAAAGATGCTTTTATCGAAAAAGATATTGCAGATAGGAAGATATTTATAAGGTGCAAAGATTTTCATCTATATACTGAGATCTTTATAGAAGATAATGCGGGTGGAATTCCAGAAGATATCATAGAGAGTGTTTTTAAGCCCAATGTAACATCAAAACCTGAAGGAAAAGGAACAGGTATTGGTTTATATATGAGTATGCAGATAGCACATAAAATAGGTGCAACCTTAGAAGTTGCGAATACGCAAGATGGTGTCTGTTTTACTTTGCATATTCCTAAGGTGCACTAATTTTTATCTTTTTGAAGATAAGATGCAATTGCATAACCGTGGTTTAGACCCAAAGCGATACTTCCTCCGCTCTCTTGGGTGATGTCACCTGCAACAAAAAGTCCTTTGATATTTGTTTCGTAATTTGCATCGTGTACGGGTTTACCATCTTCTTCTTTGATCCCAGAGGCATGTAGAAATCCACTTGGTGTAGTCCCTCCTATAGCATAGATTACGCGATCAAATGATTCTGCTTCTTTTTCCGTAAAGATCACTTTTACTTTTCCCTCTTCATCTTCTAGGGCTTCGATCTGCGTAGCTAAAATAGGGCGTACTTGATTATGCATAATCGCATAATTGATATTAGTTTGGTTTGTAGGATTACATCGGTGAAACGATTCGCGTCTATAACAGATGCTCACCTCATTTTTTGTACTAAGATCAACGGCATACTCAACTGCACTATCTCCCCCTCCAACAACAAGGATCTTCTCACCACTACTACAGCCATCAAGAGTAAAACCGATTTTCTTTTTAATAGAAGGGGGAATTTTATAGCTTGGTTTGTTTGGTTTTCCCATACGTCCGATGGTGACTATAACATTTTTAGCATGGATCGTCTCTTCACCGATATAGATATGAAAGAGACCCTCTTTGATCTTCTCAACTGTATGTACTTCTGTTTGTGTACGAAGTTCTAAAAAGTGTTTTTGGAGTAATTCATCAAAAAAATCAAGGGTAGACTCTTTTGTTCCATCAACAAAATAGATGCGTCCATCAAGTTCTACTTTTTGTCCCTTCCAGTCTTTATCTACACGTTTATTGTCTTTATAGTATTTGCGGATAGTTGCATTATGGTTTTGATCTTTTTCAAGGAGGATAATATTGCGCATTCCATGAAGATAGCTCTCAACAGCTGTGGCGATACCTGCAGGACCTGCACCTATAATAGCGAGTTCATATACTTTTTCCATAAGAGATCCTTTATTATTCAAAACCCATTCTATTCAAATTTCGCTAAAATTTCAAAAAAATAAAGGAAATAGATGTTTTTATTTTTAACAGCTATTATTATCGGTTTTACTCTTTTAGTTTGGAGTGCCGATAAGTTTGTTGATGGAGCGGCAGCAACGGCAAAACACCTTGGAATGCCCTCTCTTCTGATAGGTGTGTTAATTGTAGGTTTTGGTACAAGTGCTCCTGAGATGGTTGTCTCTGCAATTGCCGCTTATGAAGGAAACCCAGCGTTAGCCTTAGGAAACGGGATAGGGTCTAATATTGTGAATATAGCGCTTATATTAGGGCTAACAGCTCTTATTGTCCCTATTCGTGTTCATTCAAAGATCATTAAAAAAGAGTTGCCTTTATTATTTGCTATTGTACTTTTAGCAGGTGTCTTACTTTATGATGGGGCTTTGAGCTTCTTAGATGGGGTATTACTTGTAACGGGCTTTTTCTCTCTTATTGCTTGGTCTGTTTTTTCTGCCTTACGTTCACGTAAAGACAGCCTCTCTGATGAGATGGATGCTGAACTTGAAAATATTATGAGTCTCAAAGCAGGAATCTTTTGGCTCGTTTCTGGTCTCGTACTTTTAGTACTAAGTTCACGTATTCTTGTATGGGGTGCAGTAGGTGTAGCTCATGAGTTTGGAGTGAGTGATCTTATCATAGGGTTGACAATAGTAGCCCTTGGAACCTCTTTACCTGAACTTGCAGCCTCAGTTGCGGCAGTAAAAAAAGGGGAGCATGATATCGCTATAGGAAACGTTGTTGGCTCAAATATGTTTAATATTTTTGCAGTTATCGGTATAGCCGCAGTGATCTCTCCTATGGCAAGTGTGTCTCCTGAAGTGATGCAAAGAGACTGGCTTGTGATGCTAGGCTTAACAATTGCTCTTTTTATTATGGCGTATGGTTTTAAAGCAAGAGAAGGACGGATCAACCGTTTAGAAGGTTTTATTTTACTTATATGTTATATTGCTTACAACACCTATCTAGGTTTACAGCTTACACAAAGTGTATAGCTGTAGATTTTTTTAAAAGAACCACTGTGTAGTGATCTTATATCTTGTATCGGTGTAAGGACCATTTTTAAGACTTGCACCATACTCATCTTCTTGCACTACAAAACCAGCTTTGATCGTATTACCACGAAGATACCAGTTTACCCCTGCAATTGTTGAGGTAAAGTCATAATCCTCTCCAGCTGTTTTATCTTCATATTTATCCCAAGATTCATAGCGTATAAAGGGTGCTATATAGCCATAATCTTCAAAGACATACTCAGCTAAAGCGTACCATCCATCTGACTTTCCGATCTCTGTAGCACTCCAATCTTTTACAACTCCATCAAATGCAAAATATTCTGCACTCATGCTTAGACCTTTATAGTGTGCTGAGATCTCTAGATTTAAAAGTTCATGATCGATTGTGCCAATTGGTGCATCTGTTTGAATATTAGCTGTTTTCCAATAAGCCGCACCAACTGTAAAATGTTTTCCTTTTGCAAAGTAAGTTTCTGTAAGTTGTTTCTCTTCCCAACCATCAAATGGAGAAAGTTTAAGCTTTCCACCATAAAAGTAGTCTTGTGACTCTACATCACCGCCAAAAGAAGACCCTTGTGCATCTTTCATCTTTCCTGAGTAAACGCCATCCCCTACTGCTACTTGATAGTGGATTTTTTTGTTCCAATCACCGTACATCTGTATATTTGAACCACGGCGATTATGGGTTATGTATTGTGCTGCTTCATCAGCTATAGATGCTCTGTCATAGTGAACTGTATACGCCGACTTTACTGTTTCTGTACGTGAAACATCGATCTTTCCACGGTAGAGCTTAAAGTTTACAAGTGAGGTGTCAAAAGGTTTTTTGATCTTAAGATACGCATCTCCAACATTAAAACCTTTTTCTCCATCATCTTCGTAGTTTGCTTTGTCATTTCGTATATCCATGGTAAAAGAGAGATATTTTGAAAAACCTGCAGTTGCTTCAAAACGCACACGACGCATATATGCATCACTATTGGAAATATCGTTCGTAGAACCTGTAAAATCCTCTTCTCTTTGTTCAAATGTTCCTTGAAAACGAACACCAAGCTTAAGATACATATTTTTATCATCTTGAGCAGTTATTTTCATATTTGGACCTGTTTGTTGCCCTAAAAGGAATTGAGGAGATTTTGTATCAATAAGAGATGTAAGATTCTTTGTACTATCTGCTTCAGATTTTACAAACTCTCCAAGTAATACTCTATCTTCACCTGCTTGAGAATAGATCTGACCTGTGCTTGGATCTGTATAGAGTTTCAGTGGCGCTGCATACGATACACTCCCCAATAAAAGTGTCGCTAAAGTAAGGTGTGCTGTTTTCAAAATAGTGCTTCCTTTTTTAAGATGTGGCATTGTAAAAATATTTGATTACAAAATGGTTACATACAATTACAAGAGATGTAACTTTAGTTGTTAGGAGTAGTTCTAACAAGCACCTTATAGGTAACATTAAAGCATAGTTCATATAAAATAATTATAAAATATGTAAAAAAGTGATAAATTGTAGAATGAAGGGATGATTCGTTTACAAGCTTTTATTAGAGAAGATAAGCAAATACAATCTACTGTTGACAAAATGAAGATGTTGAATTTAGGCAGCTTTAAAGGTTGTTTTTAGAGTTGCCCTTAAAAATTAATTCTCTTTTAACAAGTTATGCAATAAAATTTCAAATGCAAAAATTTGAAGCTTTTTTATTAGAAAATTTACCAGTATCAAAGAGCCTGCACCCTCACTATGAAGAGGCTTTGCATGCTATGTTAAAAGCTGGTGGAAAACGTTTTCGTCCGGCACTTTTATTTGGTGTTGTTGATGCACTCAACCCTTTGATGAAAAAGGGTGCATATCATGCGGCATATGCAATAGAATTGCTTCATACCTATTCACTTATTCACGATGATCTTCCATCTATGGATAACTCTCCACTTCGTCGTGGCAAACCCACTTTACATGTACTTTTTGATGAAGTGACAGCTGTATTAGTCGGAGATGCACTCAATACCTATGCGTTTGAAGTGTTGTGTAAAGCTCCTTTTTCAGACTATATACGAGTAGAGTTGATCAAAGAGCTCTCCACAAATGGCGGACTTAATGGTATGGTACTTGGTCAAGCGATCGATTGTCACTTTGAGAATACTCCATTAAAACTTGAAGAGATTAAGTTTTTACATAGAAACAAAACAGCAAAGTTGATCGCGGCATCATTAAAGATGGGAGCTATCATCGTTGGTGAGGAAAAACTAGGAGAACAACTTTATGACTTTGGAATTGATCTTGGGCTTTTATTTCAGATCCAAGATGATATTTTAGATGTAACACAAAGTTCGCAAGAAGCGGGTAAACTTACAAACAATGATGAAGAGAAAAATAGTTTTGTTACTATTTTAGGCTTTGAGAGAGCTATGCAAGAGGCGAATGAGCTTGCAGACAAGTTACAAGAAGATCTTAGAGAGTTTGACGAGAGACTAAAAGTGGTTTTAGAACCTCTTTTACAAAAGTATATAAACAGACATAGATAAAATACATTCGGATATACGACTTGAGTCGTACTGGTTACGCCTAAAGTGGTATATCCTAAACAACATAACTTAAAGGTTACTAATGAGCAATCAAATGCGTCAAAAAATGGCAGATACAATTAGGTTTTTAGCAGCAGATATGGTTCAAGCGGCTAACTCAGGACACCCGGGCGCACCAATGGGACTTGCTGATATTGCAGTAGTTTTAAGCGAACACCTTAATCATAACCCAAAAAATCCAAACTGGCTTAACCGTGACCGTTTAGTATTTTCTGGCGGGCATGCAACAGGTCTTATCTATTCTCTTTACTACCTTTGGGGTTATGGTCTTGAGATTGAAGACCTTCAAAACTTCCGTCAATTAGATTCTAAAACTCCTGGGCATCCTGAGTTTGGACATACAAAAGGGATAGAGATCACAACAGGACCTCTTGGTCAAGGTATTGCAAATGCAGTAGGTTTTGCTATGGCTTCAAAGTTTGTAGGGGCTCAGGTAAACTCAGAAACAGCTGCAATGATTGATCATAATGTGTATTGTCTTTGTGGTGATGGTGACTTAGAAGAGGGGATCTCGTATGAAGCGTGTTCTCTTGCAGGACATAATAAACTTGATAATCTTGTTGTGATCTATGATTCAAACCGCATTACAATCGAGGGAGATACCTCTTTAAGTATCTCTGAAGATATTAAAGGGCGTTTTGAAGCACAGGCTTGGGATGTACTAGAGTGTGACGGACACGATTTTGATGCTATAGATACTGCACTCAATCAGGCAAAAAGCAATACATGCCCAACACTTATCATTGCAAATACAGTGATCGCAAAAGGTGCAGGTTCACTTGAGGGGAGCCACCACTCACATGGAGCACCACTAGGAGATGAGATCATTGCCCAAGCAAAGAGAGCGGCAGGTTTTGATCCTGAGAAGAAATTCTTTGTAGATGAAGATGTAATGGCACGTTTTCGCTGTGCAGTTGAGAAGGGAGACCTTTTAGAGCGCGAGTGGATCCACAGACAAAAAACATTGCCACTTATGGAGCAAAATGAAGCTTTAGAAGCATTACAAAACCCTGACTTTTCCCGTATTGAGTGGCCAAGTTTTGATAAAGCAGATGCTACACGTAATACAAATGGAAAGATCATTAACGCTATAGCAAAAGCACTGCCTAGCTTTATTGGAGGAAGTGCGGATCTTAGCCCTTCAAACAAAACTTTTTTAAATGATATGGATGTTTTTCCAAAAGGGCGCAATATCTATTTTGGTATTCGTGAACATGCGATGGCTTCTATTGTAAATGCAATGGCACTTTATGGTGGAATCATGCCATTTAGCTCAACATTTTTTGTATTTTCTGATTACCTTAAACCTTCTGCACGTATTGCGGCACTTAGTGGTATTCAGCACTTTTTTATCTGGACACATGATAGTATCGGTGTAGGTGAAGATGGACCGACACACCAGCCAATCGAGCATTTAAGCCAGTTTCGTGCACTGCCTAACTTTTATGTATGGCGTCCGGCGGACGGTGCGGAGAATGTTGCGGCATGGAAAGTTGCTTTAGAGATGAAAAACTCACCCTCTGCGTTTGTATGTTCACGTCAAAACCTTTCTGTACTTCTTGCTCCTGTAGTAGGTGATGCAAGTCGCGGCGGTTATCTTCTCTCGTCTGATGAAGATGCAAGTGTAACTCTGATCGCTTCGGGAAGTGAAGTAGCATTGGCACTTGAGACAAAAGATCTTTTAAACCAAAAAGGGCTTAAAGTAAATGTTGTTTCTGTTCCGTGTTATGATCTCTTAATCGAGCAAGAAAAAACCTATATCGATTCTATTATTAAAACAGATACGAAAAAAGTAGCGATTGAAGCGGCACGTGGTTTAGAGTGGTACCGTTTTGCAGATGAAGTGATCTGCATGGATAGTTTCGGTGCTTCTGCTCCTGCAGGAAAACTTTTTGAGAAATTTGGTTTCTCAGCTGATTCAATAATTAAAAAAATACACTAATTCTTCAATAAAACCTACAGCATTCTATAAAAATGATAATCATTATTGTTTTTATAGAATTTTAAGAATATTTGCATTAGAATTCTCAAAACATATTGTTGCCTGACTCTTATTTTTCATACGTAAAGAGCTTTTTAACAACAATAAAATCTTACAAAAGCCAGCCAAATCTATTTTTAAGACATGTAGCCAGCCATAAATCGGAGATATACATGCTTAAATATAGACATAGAGCTGCGTTAAGTGCAGCATTACCAGCCTTATTGATCTTTAATCTTCAGGCGCAAGAGAATAAGGTTTCTTTGGAGGCTGTAAAAGTTGTTTCAGCTGCGGGATATGAGCAAGATATAATAGATGCATCAGCATCCATTACTGTAATAACCGCAGAAGAGTTAGAAGGGAAAGCGTATTTTGATGTAACCGATGCTCTAAGAGATGTCCCTGGTGTTAGTATAGAAGGTGGTGGTACTGGTTCTCGTGGTAAAGGTATGGGTGGTAATAGTATTTCAATGCGTGGAATGTCAAGTGGGTATACTCTTTTACTAGTTGATGGAAAGCCACAAGGTAATTCAGGTCAAGTTTATTATAATGGTGAGGGAAGTGGTCAAGAGATTGCTTGGTTGCCTCCAATAGCATCTATTGAAAGAATAGAGATTATTAAAGGTCCTATGTCTTCACTCTATGGTACACAAGCTTTAGGTGGTATAATTAACTTCATTACAAAAAAAGTTTCAAACGACTTCAGGGGAACTATATCAGCGCAGTCTATTCTTCAAGAAGATTCAGATTCAGGAAATGAACAACAATATAATATGTCTCTTACTGGTCCAATTATTAAAGATAAATTAGGATTTCAATTAAATGGAGCCTTCAATAAAAGAGATGAAGATAAAATCCCTGCTGGAAATACTGCTAAAGATAGAACAAATTTATCTGGAAAACTAAGTTGGGTAATTGACCAGAATAATGATCTCTTTATAAACTACGGATATATGAGACAGGAGGTAGATGGAACTGTAGATGGCGTTGGAACAGATACAGAAAAAGAGGTTCAAAAACAAGAGTATGGTATAGCACATGACCTTAGTTGGGGCGATATGATTACAACAAAAACATATATTCAAAAAGAAGATATGGAGAACAAGTTTCAAAATGAAGGTACGGAATATGAGCAACTTATTGCAAATTCTAAAACAGTCATTCCATTTGAAACTAATAAAATGACTCTTGGTGTAGAGTATAGAGAAGAAGATACTAACCATGGAACAAGAGGAAAAAATATAACTGATATTTCAAGATGGCAATTGGCCTTATTTATAGAAGATGAGTATTTTTTTACAGATAATTTTTTCTTAACTAGTGGTATCAGATATAATGAAGATGAAAAATATGGTGGAGAGATAGTTCCTAGGGCATATGCAATTTATAAAATAGGCGATAGTTTTACTATAAAAGGTGGTGTTAGTAGTGGATATTTAACGCCAAATTTAAAACAAGGGGATTCTGCTTGGGTTGAAGGTGGCTTTGGAGGAAGTACTGATGGTGCTGATATTGGAAATAATGACCTTAAACCAGAAGAATCATTAAGTTACGAGTTAGGATTTATCTATAATGATGGAGAAAATTTTGATATATCACTGACTGCATACCAAACAGATTTTAAAAACAAGATTCAAAAATCTACTATATGTGATAGAAGACAAAGTAGTACAACAGGTGATATAGAATGTATCTATTTAGGGTATAACTATGAAGCAATCGCACAATATAATAATGCAGATGAAGCTGAATTACAAGGTGTTGAAGCATCAATTGCATATAAACTAACTACATTTGATATGTATGCTAACTATACATATGCACAGAGTGAAGTCACAAAAGGTTCTAATATTGGTGATCCTCTTAATAATACACCTAAACATATGTTCAATCTAGGGTTTAACTATAAAGTGACACCTGATCTAAAACTATGGTCTAAAGGAAGATATAGAGGGAAAACATTAAGTACAGATAGCCAAATTCCAGCTTATACAATTGCAGACTTAGGAGCAAACTATTCAATTTCAAAAAATTTACTTTTTAGCTTTGGCATTTATAATTTTTTAGATAAAGATATAAATAATGATACATATAGCAAAATTTTAGACGGAAGAAAATATGCATTAGGTCTTACTTATGACTTTTAATAATAAGACTTTGAAGCACATAAATTACTATTCCCTATTACGATCTCTTCACAATTGTAAAACTCTTAAAGTTTTTTTTGCAAAAAAGCGTTAAGCTGATTTGCAAACATTTGTGCATCTTTTGTAGTAAAAGGGGGTGGTCCTTTTGTGATCTCCCCACTCTCTCTGATCTTCTCCATTAAGTTTCGCATAGCAAGGTATTGTTTGATATTGTCTTTAGTATAGAGTTCTCCTCTGTGATCTATAGCATGGGCATCTTTACTAATCACTCTGTCTGCAAGTGGTATATCGGCAGTAATGCAGAGATCAGCGCTTTTTATATGCTTAGCTATGTAGTGATCTGCTTCATCTGCTCCCTCCTCTACAAGAACATATTCTACATAGGTGCTTTTGCCCAGAGAGACTTTTTTATTTGCCACAACAACAGTCGGGATCTTATGCTTTTCGATTGCGCGCAAAAGAATCGGTTTAAGTAGGTTTACAAAAGCATCGCCATCTACGTAGATCGTAAAGTTTTGCATACTTATGCTACAAGTGCTTTGAAGTTTTTAAGGGTAAATAGTTTGAGGTTTTCGCCCTTAAGTGCTTTGAGTTCATTTGAAAAACCGTTTTTGCTAAAAAGAACAAAAGTATCGATCTCTAAAGAGGCATCGAGGCAAAGTTTTTGCAGTTTTGCAAGTTCACTTTTTTTCATCTTCTGTTTCGAAGAGCGTACGATTCCTACAATTTTTTTGCCTGATATAGTGGTAGCAAAGATCTCAATGTCGATCACATGGTTCCAGTATGATCCGATCTCTTTGAGAGGATCTTCTTTAAAGTAAAGTTTGAGAAGCTCTTTTGTGAGATCTTCATAAAGAAGGTGCATAAACTCTTGTCGGTGGTTTGAAAACTTTTGGTGTACTTCATCGTAGTTTTCCTCTAAGATCCCTTTGTAAAGAGGGGAGATGAAAGCAAACCAAAAGCGTACAAAAGGAAGTGCGAAAGAGAGTTTTGATGAGAGAGGTGTCTCTGCTAAATAGGAGTTGCTCTTAGGGTTCTCTTTGATAAGAATCTCTTGTGAGAGTGCCAGAGAGACCATCTCTTCTCCGTTTTGTGCCGAGACGCGTGCACGTTTAAAAGAGGAGTGGGTACGTCTATCTCCAAGTGCTACTCCAGATAATACGGAGTGCAACAGCGGATCATTTTGTGTCACCTCACAAATATCTTTATGGAGAGACTCGTAATTGTCTAAGACTATAGTATTGATGAGATCTTCAAGATCCTGATCCATATCTATATCAAAACCTAAGCCGCCAAAGATACTGAAATATTCTACAACTTGCTCTAAAGAGTGAGGGTTGTTTTGTGTGTAAAAAGAGCGAAACTGCTCAAGAAGTGTTGAAGTTGCTATAGGAGAGCCTTTATTTGTATTTGAAGATTATACAGCGATTTTACTAAGAATATCTTTTTATAGGAGTGCTAGCTTTTGCTCCCTTGAGAGCTTTTTTATGGCATACTCCCTTTTTGAAGCTGTGCTTCTGTCTTCACACTCCTCTGTATATACAAGAGCTACGGGGCGTCTTGTTTTTGTATATTTTGCCCCTTTTTGGGAGTGGTTATGCTCCTCGATCCTTCTTTGTAGATCTTTTGCGATTCCTGTATAAAGGGTGCCATCTGCGCACTCTACCATATAAACATAATAAGACATCAGAGATACTCCAAGAGCATAACACCAATAAAGATAACTCCTAAAAAAAGCACCGAGGTGATCAGAGTAAGGGCTGTAACAGTTTTTGGCTGACAGCTATAGAGTGAAGCGAGATTAACATTTGCTACAGCTAAAGGCATAAGCATCTCTATAAAAATAACCCCTTTTACCATAGGTTCTAGTGAACTTAACTGTAAAAGTATAAAAGTAAGAGAGGGGATCACTACAAACTTCATAGAGCTTACCCATACTATCAACTTTTTGCTAAGAAGTTGTATTTGTATCCCATACATATAGATCCCAAATAAAAACAGTTGCATTGTCATTGAGGCATAGGCACCCATCATAAGAGTATCTAAAACTGCTTCATTTGGTCTATAAGCAAAACTACTCAGAGCGATCGCTATAAGAGCTGCCCAAAGAATAGGGAGTTTAACGATGTTGAGTAAAGAGGTCTTTACATCAAAACTACCACGTGAATAGTAAAATACACCTACAGTATAAACGATAAAAACATTCATCAGGTTTATCACCGTAGTGTAGGGGATCGACTCCTCTCCAAAAATAGCTATACATAAAGGGATCCCAAGATTACCAGTATTGCCAATAAGGGCTGCAACTGTAGCAATAGAGTACTCTTTTTTCTCATAAAAGAACTTTTTGGCAAGTAAGGCACTCAAGAGTAAAATAATAAGTGTTATCACCAGATAGATCGAAGGAGCATAAAGCAAGCTTATATCAACAGGGCGAATTAAAAGCCCCCAAAAGGTGAGAAAAACTTGTAAGAAGTAAACATTAATAAGGGTGATCGTTTTATCATCTATCTTCTCTTTAAAACTCATTTTAGCTATAAAGCCTATAAAGATGAAGATATAGATCCCTATAATGGAAAAAATTATTGAACTCATAGTGCAATTATATACGATATAATGCTTTATGCAAACAATTGACCAAATAGAAAAAGTAATACAGGAGAAAACGGCAGTGATGCTCTATTTTTCTTCACCTGCGTGTAGTGTATGTCATGTACTTAAACCTAAACTGATAGAAGCGATCAAAGGGGAGTTTAAACTTTTTGATTTTGTAAATATAGATATCTCTAAAATGCAAGATATCGCCGCACATTATGGGGTATTTACAGCACCTACTATTCTTATATATTTTGATGGTAAAGAGTTTATCCGAAAAAGCCGTAATATGAGTGTAGAAGAGGTTCTCTCACAGATCCGCCGCCCTTATGAGATTATGACCTCATAAAAGCGAGGAGTGATGCAGTTACTGCAACATTGAGTGACTCAACTCCTCTGTTCATAGGAATTATAAGAGACTCATTGCATAGTCGCAGTATCTCTTTACTTACCCCTTCACTCTCATTTCCCAAAACAAATATCGATTTTTGTACTTCTTTTAGATCATAGATCGAGTTTTTCGCTTCAAGAGAGAGTGCGTAGATTTTTGCGTCTTTAAGCTTAGGTAAGATCTCTTCTAAAGTATTGCAGAAGTAGATTGGTAGCTTAAAGAGTGTTCCCGCACTTGCTTTAATCACGAGAGGGGAGATTTTTGCAGAGTTTTTTTTAGGTAAGATGATCCCATCTACATTCCCTGCGGCACAGCTACGAATGATCATTCCAAGGTTTTGAGGGTTTTGCACCCCATCAAGAGCGATAAGTCTATAGTTTTGAAGATCTTGGATCGCATCTGCATTTTGATAGCTTTGTGAAAGTATATCTACAGCTACCCCTTGATCTTGTTTTGCATTTTTACTAATACGACTGAGTGCCGCTTTTTCATGGTAGCTGATCTCTATATTTCTTTTTTTTGCAAGACTCATGATCTGTTTGATCGTATTATCAGGTTTGTTTGAGTTTGCAAGATGCAGTTTATGCACTTCAACTGAGTTGTCTTGTAACACTTCTACAACAACATTACGTCCATAAAGGGTGATGAGCTTCTCAAAAAAAGCCTTTTTGTTTTTATACTCTTGTGAATCTTGCTTCATTCTATTATCTCATATACGATTTCTGTTTTGTTTTTTATTTTCTTGATCTCTTTGACTTGAAGTGTATCGATCTCAAGTTTATTAAACTCCTCTAAAGAGTTGATCTGTGCTTTTGCAATTTCACGTAAAACGATCCCCCTATATGCTTTTGCCCAGTGTGATACTGTCTTACCATTTTTAAGAAACTTGAGTGTTGTATAGGTTTGAGAAACTTTGTAAAATTTGTCATAGTAGCCAGCGCGTAGGTCTAAAATATCATTATCTCCTAAAAAAAGATCAAGCTGATAGCTAAAGCGTTCTTTATAAAATTTATCTGGAGCTATTGCACCTATATCATTACCCTGTTTTACTTTATAAGTGGGGATTTTGTCACCTCCTCGAAGAGGGCCATAAAGATTTGAAAATATAAGAGTATTTTGTTTAAGGTATTCTTGAGAGTCTTTATTTAAAGAGTTAAAGTCAAGGTATTCGTATGCTACACCATTATAGCGTTCAATAGCACTCATAAGATCTGTATTGAATATATCGACTATATACGTTTTACACTCATCAAACTTTTTTATGCCAAAGAGTGTTTTTATTTTTTCTTCATCGCCACTGTTTACTATAGTGTTATAGGTTTGTAAAATCTCCTCCCTTGCTTGGGGAGCGCCAAAGATCTCGTGAGCATCTTGATCTCCCCCATTATTTTTCCCCTCAGACGGTGAAAATAGTATTTTTAACATTCCCTTCCTCTCTAACGTGATATAATTTTAGTAGTTTTTTACAGTGTGATTATTAAAATACCTGAAATATAATGATAATAATAACAAGTTTTATATTAGAAGTGTCCTATATTCACACGCTATATGGAGATCAAAAGAGCATGAGGCTGATACTCCACAAATAAATGGTATAATCGAAGCATTGGAGTGTGTATGAAAAATGAATTAGATTCATTGAATGCTACAGAACTACTAGAATATATTTTTGTTTATCTTGTAGAAGTATCATCGAAACGATATGATGGTGAAGTTGTTGAACTATTGGCAAATATGGCAAGGACTCTTACTGGAGCAGATCGTTGTAGTATTTGGATTGTCAGTGATGATAAGCAAACTATTCGTACAAAAATAGCACAGGGGATAGACCCAATAGAGCTACCCATCGGTTCTGGAATAGTTGGAGAAACAATTAGAACAGGAAAACGTTATATAAACGAAGATGTGTATACAGATCATTCTTTTTACGCACACATAGATGAAGAAACAGGTTATAGAACAAAATCGATGATGGTTATACCAATGTATGACTCTGAGCAAAATGTTATTGGCGCTTTTCAAGTGATCAACCGCATAGGAAATGATGGTATTTTTCAACAAAGAGATATGGAACGACTTATATTGGCAACAACATACGCAACTAAAACAATACTCTCTAGCAAATTACATAAAGATAAAGAAAAGCTAGAACAAGCACAAAATGAGATAACAGTTTTGGGTGCTTACGGAACTAGGGCTAAAGGGTATGGAACAACATCTTTTGCTTTAAATAAAGAAGATGTAATTGATGCAGGTAATCTTCTAGACTCTTTAGATCAAGAATCTATACTGATTCAAAATATATGGCTTACACATTCACACCTTGATCATATATTTGATATAGCACACATTATAGATAACTATTTCGAGGTTCGTAAAGATACGATCAATATATTAGGTACACGCGGTACAATAGAAGCAGTGCAACAACATTTTTTAAATGATAAGATATGGCCTGATTTTGCAAAAATAAAGCTTGCAAGTGGAGAAGCGGCAGTTACATATACAGAGATAGAACTAGAAAGAGAATATAAAAACAAAGATGGCAGCACAATGTTGGCATTTAAAACTGACCATACAGATTCTAGTTGTGGATATATTTACAAAAAAAATGGAAGGTCTATCTTAATTACTGCAGATACATATAAACTTGATTCGGCAATTGAGAAGATTAATGCAGATCATTCTATTAAAAGTGTTGTACTAGAGTGCTCTTTTCCATCGAGAATGGAACAACTAGCTATAGATAGTAAACATTTAACCCCAAAACTACTATTTGAGATGTTAAAAGAGTTAAAAAGGAAAGATTTTTTACTCTATATAAATCATATCAAGCCAAGTTATATTGTAGAAGTTACAGAAGAGATCTCGCTATATAAGGGAGATTTTAACCCTATTTTAGTCAAAGATGGAGAAATTTTACAATTTTAATCAAAAACTCTTGACATAGAAAATATTTTGCACTATAATTCTGGCTCAAATTCGATGCCGACATAGCTCAGTTGGCTAGAGCAGCTGATTTGTAATCAGCAGGCCCGGGGTTCAAATCCTCGTGTCGGCACCATTGAATTTTGAATATTAGAAACAGTGTTAGACCAGATAAACGTGGTGAGATAGTCAAGTGGCCAACGACGGCAGACTGTAAATCTGCTCCCTATGGGTTCAGAGGTTCGACTCCTCTTCTCACCACCATTTAAGTAGACGCGGGAATAGCTCAGTTGGCTAGAGCGTCAGCCTTCCAAGCTGAGGGTCGCGAGTTCGAGTCTCGTTTCCCGCTCCACTAACAATATTCTGGAAGCTGAAGTACAATTTCAAACATACTTCATGAAATACAACTTTATTATATTTAAAATTATAGTAATATTTTAAGTTAATAATGGTATTCTACACTCTCACTAATATTTTTCAAAATTATTCATTTATTGTTTATTTTTAATCGCTCTCGTAGCTCAGGGGTAGAGCACTTCCTTGGTAAGGAAGAGGTCGGCAGTTCAAATCTGCTCGTGAGCTCCATTTAATATAAATGGTGAGAAAAGATAAAATTTAAACATTATTTTACAATTAAGCAATAATTGAATAATTTTTGGGTACAATTCCATTTCTATTCACAAAAACAAGTCGGAGGACACAATGGCAAAAGAAAAGTTTGAACGTAATAAACCTCACGTTAACATTGGTACAATTGGTCACGTTGACCATGGTAAAACTACACTAACAGCAGCTATTACAGCAGTATTGGCGATTAGCAACGGTGCAAAGCTTATGGATTATGATCAAATCGATAATGCTCCAGAAGAGAGAGAGCGTGGTATTACTATCGCTACTTCACACGTTGAGTATGAAACTGATACACGTCACTATGCACACGTTGACTGTCCAGGTCACGCGGATTATGTTAAAAACATGATTACTGGTGCTGCTCAAATGGACGGAGCTATCTTAGTTGTTTCTGCAGCAGATGGCCCGATGCCACAAACTCGTGAGCACATCCTTCTTTCTAAGCAAGTTGGTGTACCTTACATCGTTGTTTTCATGAACAAAGAAGATATGGTTGATGATGAAGAGCTTTTAGAATTAGTTGAGATGGAAATTCGTGAGCTTTTAGATACTTATGATTTTCCAGGTGACGATACTCCAATCGTAGCTGGTTCAGCTCTTAAAGCACTTGAAGAAGCTAAAGCTGGTAGCCTTGGTGAATGGTCAGAAAAAATCAAAAACCTTATGGCTGAAGTAGATGCTTATATCCCAGAGCCAGAGCGTCAAACAGATAAAGATTTCTTAATGCCAGTTGAGGATGTGTTCTCAATCTCTGGTCGTGGTACAGTTGTTACTGGACGTATCGAGCGTGGTACTATTAAAGTTGGTGAAGAGATCGAAATTGTAGGTATTAAAGATACTCAAAAAACTACAGTTACTGGTGTTGAGATGTTCCGTAAAGAGATGGAGCAAGGTGAAGCTGGTGATAACTGTGGTATTCTTCTTCGTGGTATTGCTAAAGAAGATGTTGAGCGTGGTCAAGTACTTTGTAAGCCAGGTACAATCACTCCACACACTAAATTTACTGCTGAGATCTACGTATTAAGTAAAGATGAGGGTGGTCGTCATACTCCATTCTTCAATGGATATCGTCCACAATTCTACGTACGTACAACAGACGTAACAGGTGCAATCACTTTACCAGAAGGTACTGAGATGGTTATGCCAGGTGATAACGTAAGCATCACTGCTGAACTTATCCACCCAATTGCTATGGAAAAAGGTACTCAGTTCGCTATCCGTGAGGGTGGACGTACAGTTGGTGCTGGTGTTGTAGCTGAGATTCTTGCGTAATTTGGGTTTTCCCAAATTACCTCTTAAGGTTATAAAATATGCGTGAAACTATACACCTAGGATGTGAGAAGTGTACTCGTCGTAACTATCACACTAGTAAAAATAAAAAAACTCATACTGAAAAATTTTCAGTTAAAAAATATTGTAAGTTTTGTCGTGAACATACAGTTCATAAAGAGATGAAACTCTAAAATATTTTACCGTAAATGTCGGCACAATCGCTTTGAGCGTAAGTGTCGCTTTTACAACTCTAATTAGGCGAATAGCTCCAATGGTAGAGCGCCGGATTCCAAATCCGATGGCTGGGGGTTCGAGTCCCTCTTCGCCTGCCACATTAATTAGTAATATTACTTTGTAAAGTGCTATTACTAATTTATGTAGCGTAGGAAAAGAGATAATGAAGTTAAGTTCACATATAAGAAATGCAAAAACAGAATTAAGCAAAGTAATCTTTCCTACAAAAGGACAGGTCAAACAAGCTTATATTGCTGTTATGATAGTTGTTGCAGTAATTGCTTCTTTTTTAGCTTTAGTTGATTTATTGATGTCATCTATTGTTTCGTCAATTTTGGGTTAAGGAGTAAAATATGGCACACAAATGGTACTCTATCCAGACCTATGGAAACGAAAGAACAGTTCGTTCAGCCATCCTCAATATGATTGAGGAGATGGGGCTTCAAGAGCAGATAACAGAAGTTATTGTTCCTACAGAAGATGTGATAGAGGTAAAAGAGGGAAAAAAGAAAGTTTCTGAAAGATCTCTTTACTCTGGTTATGTATTTGCAAAGATCGATCTCAATACAGAGATTCAACACCTGATTCAGTCCTTACCAAAAGTATCAGGTTTTATCGGTGAAGGAAATACTCCTACACCATTAAGCGAACATGATATTAATGTGATCCTAGATCGTGTAAATAATCGTGCAGCACCAAAACCAAAAGTATTTTTCGATAATGGCGAGATGGTTCGCATTATTGATGGTCCGTTTGCTAACTTTACAGCAACGGTAGATGAATATGATTTAGAACATGGAACACTCAAACTAAATGTTTCGATTTTTGGTAGAGCAACTCCAGTTGATATCTCATACACTCAAGTTGAAAAAATAATTTAAATCTAAAAAGGAAAAAAAATGGCAAAAAAAGTTTCTGGTTACATTAAACTACAAATTCAAGCCGGCGCTGCTAACCCAGCTCCACCGGTAGGACCTGCTTTAGGACAACGTGGTGTAAATATCATGGAATTCTGTAAAGCATTCAATGAAAAAACAAAAGATAAAATGGGATTTAAAGTTCCTGTAGTGATCACTGTTTATAATGATAAGAGTTTTTCATTCATAACAAAACAACCACCTGCATCAGCATTAATTATGAAAGCAGCTGGAATTAAAAAAGGAACTGATAATCCTCTAAAAAATAAAGTTGGTAAGTTAACTCGTGCACAACTTATGGAGATTGTTGAACAAAAGATTGAAGATCTTAATACTGATGATAAAGAACAAGCTGCAAAGACAATTGCAGGTTCTGCACGTTCAATCGGTATTGATATCGTAGATTAATTAAAACAAGATGTATCACGAACCACAGTGATCTAAAAAATATGTGGAAGAATTTACAGGAGAATTTGAAATATGAGCAAAAGATATAAGCAATTAATTGAAAAAATTGACACAACTAAGTCATACACAGTAGCTGAAGCTTCTGAAACTATAAAAGATTTAAAAAGTGCAAAATTTGACGAAACAGTTGAAGTTGCACTCAACTTGAATGTAGATCCAAGACACGCTGATCAAATGGTTCGTGGTGCGATCGTATTACCACACGGAACTGGTAAAACAGTACGTGTTGCAGTATTTGCAAAAGGTGCAAAAGCTGATGAAGCAAAAGAAGCTGGAGCAGATATCGTTGGAACTGATGATCTTGTTGCACAAATCAAAGAGGGTATATTTAACTTTGATGTTGTTGTAGCAGCACCAGACTGTATGGGTCTTGTAGGGCAAATAGGTCGTATTTTAGGACCAAAAGGTTTAATGCCAAACCCTAAAACAGGAACTGTAACTCCAGACGTAGCTACAGCTGTTAAAAATGTAAAAGGCGGTCAAGTAAATTTCCGTGTTGACAAAAAAGGAAATATTCACGCTGGAATAGGTAAAGTTAGTTTTGAATCAAATCAAATTTTAGATAACTTAAACTCTTTAATCAAAGCTATAAATAAACAAAAACCAGCATCTGCTAAAGGTCGTTACATTAAAAGTGGAGCGCTCTCTTTAACAATGAGCCCTGCTCTTAAACTTGATATTATGGAACTCGCTGATATCAAATAGTTTTAATTAATTACTCGCTTTTGCGAGTAGTTAGTGATTTAGTCATGTTTTAGTTCTAAAACATCTCTAAGTTACTAGTAATTTAACTTTGGTAACTGCATTTTATGGACTAGAGATAATAGGTGCGAGAGCTTAATTTCCTATTTGAAGTATTGTCTGGAAAGGAGAAATTCTATGACAAAAACACAAAAAGCTGAAATTATTGAAGTTCTTTCTAGTGAATTCAAAGATGCTCAAAGTGTAATCTTTTGTGATTACAAAGGCTTAAGCGTTTCTGAGTTAGAAGCTTTAAGAAAAATTGCACGTGAAAAAGAAGCAAAAGTTCAAGTTGTAAAAAACACTTTAGCTACTATTGCACTTAAAAATGCTGATCTTACGGGCTTAGAGATTAAAGATACTAACATTTTAGTATGGGGTGAAGACTCTGTTGCTACTTCTAAAGTTGTATCTGAATTTGCTAAAAGTAATGATAAATTCGTAATTAAGTCTGCTTATGTGGATCGTGAAGCTGCAGATGCTGCTAAAGTTGAAGCATTTGCTAAACTTCCAGGTCGTGAAGAACTACTTGCTATGCTTGCTGCTACTTGGATGGCGCCGGTTACAAACTTCACAATTGGACTTGACGCTTTAAGACAAAAGCGTGAAGAAGAAGCGTAAAACGCAAATAAAAAAATAATAATATAGGAGCTAATTATGGCTGTAACTAAAGAAGATGTATTAGAGTATATTTCAGGACTTTCTGTTTTAGAATTATCTGAGCTTGTTAAAGAGTTCGAAGAAAAATTTGGTGTATCGGCTCAGCCTGTTGCTGTTGCTGGTGGTGCTGTTGCTGGTGGAGACGCTGGTGGATCTGAGCAAACTGAATTCAATGTAACAATTACTGACGCTGGTGCGAAGAAAATCGGTGTTATTAAAGTAGTACGTGCACTTACTGGTCTTGGTCTTAAAGAAGCAAAAGATGCATGTGAAAACTTACCATCTACAATCAAAGAGGGTGTAGATAAAGAAACTGCTGAAGATGCTAAGAAACAACTTGAAGAAGCTGGAGCAGTAGTAGAAGTTAAATAATTCCTTATTAGGGATGCGCAGAGCTCTTCTGCGTTTTCTACTTGAGAGCTTTTGGCTCTCTCTTTTGGGTGCTTTTATGATAAGATTTTTGTCTTATTGTAAAAGTGCCCTTATGTCGTTTATAAGCACTTATAAATCTATCTAGGGACGCCTAGATACGATCGCTTAACCTTTTAAAGGTTGAGTCTTAATTAACAACTCATCGAGGTAGCCTATGTTAAACACTTTATACTCCGGAAATCGTCTTCGTGTAGACTTCTCTAAAACTCCTCAACAGATAGAAGTACCAAACTTACTCCAACTCCAACAAAGTTCTTACGATAACTTTTTAATGTTAGATGACTCAACAAGAACTACAAGTGGTATTGAAAATGTATTTCAATCTGTTTTCCCTATTCATGATGCACAAAATAGACTTACTGTTGAATATCTTGGCAGTGAAGTTGGTAAACCAAAATACACTGTTAGAGAGTGTATGGAGAGAGGACTTACATACGCAGTTTCTCTTCGTATGAAAACGCGTCTTGTTCTTTGGGACAGAGATGAAAACACAAAAGAAAAACTTGGTGTAAAAGATATTAAAGAACAATCAATTTTTGTTCGTGATATTCCACTAATGACAGATAGAACATCGTTTATTATTAATGGTGTTGAGAGAGTTGTTGTAAACCAACTCCACCGCTCTCCTGGTGTTATCTTCAAAGAGGAAGAGGCAGCTACATCTGGAAATAAACTTATCTATACAGGACAGATTATTCCAGATAGAGGTTCATGGCTTTATTTTGAATATGATCCAAAAGATATTCTTTATATGAGAATTAATAAGCGTCGTAAAGTTCCTGTAACTATTATGTTCCGTGCCTTAGGTTATTCAAAACAAGATATTTTAAAACTTTTCTATCCGATTCAAACTATCAATATTAAAGATAATGCTTTTGTAATGGATTTTAATCCTGCAGATTATACAGGACGTATCGATTATGATCTTGTTGACGAAAATGGTAAACTGCTTGTAGCAAATGGAAAAAGACTCTCTGCAAAAAAAGCACAAAAGTTTGTAGAAGATGGTATTAAGTCAGTTCAATACCCTGTAGAGGTACTTTTAGAGAGATATTTGGCTGAGCCAATTATTGATCCTGAAACAGGTGAAATACTTTTTGATACGATGACGCATATCGATGAAGTTAAACTCAAAAAAATGACAGAGATGGGTATTACTGAGTTTAAAATTGCTAATGATCTTGCTGAGGGTGTTGATAGTTCAATCATCAATGCGTTTAATGCAGATGCGGATTCTTTAAAACTTTTAAAACAAACAGAAGACCTTGAAGATGAAAACGATCTTGCAGCGATTCGTATTTACAAAGTTATGCGTCCAGGTGAGCCTGTCACAAAAGAAGCAGCAAAAGCATTTGTAAATCAATTATTCTTTGATCCAGAAAGATATGACCTTACAAAAGTTGGTCGTATGAAAATGAACCATAAACTTGGAATGAATATTCCAGAGTATGTAACTGTTTTAACGCATGAAGATATTATCAACTCTGTAAAATATGTTATTAAAGTGAAAAATGGTCAAGGTCATATTGATGATAGAGATCACTTAGGTAACCGTCGTATTAGATCTATTGGTGAGCTTTTAGGAAACGAATTACATAATGGTCTTATTAAGATGCAAAAAGCGATTCGTGATAAACTCTCTACTATGAGTGGACCAATGAATGAGTTAATGCCACATGACCTTATCAACTCTAAGATGATCACGTCAACTATTATGGAGTTTTTCTCAGGTGGACAACTTTCTCAGTTTATGGACCAAACAAATCCGCTTTCTGAGGTTACACACAAACGTCGTCTTTCAGCTCTTGGTGAAGGTGGTCTTGTAAAAGAACGTGCAGGTTTTGAAGTGCGTGACGTTCACCCAACTCACTATGGGCGTATCTGTCCAATTGAGACTCCAGAGGGTCAAAATATTGGTCTTATCAATACTCTTGCTACATACTCTATGGTTAATGAACATGGATTTATTGAAGCACCATATAAAGTGATGAAAGAAGGCAAAGTAACAGATGAGATCGTTTATTTAACAGCGACACAAGAAGAGGGTAAAATTATTGCTGCAGCGTCAAATACACTTGATGATGAGGGGCAATTTATCGATTCAATTGTAACTGTTAGACAAGATGGTGAGATCTTTATGCGTACTATTAACGATTGTGATTATGCCGATCTCTCTTCTTCTATGGTTGTTGGTGTAGCTGCATCTTTGATCCCTTTCCTTGAACATGATGATGCCAACCGTGCACTTATGGGATCAAACATGCAACGTCAAGCAGTACCTCTTTTACGTTCACGTGCTCCAATGGTTGGAACAGGTGTAGAGAAGCTAGTTGCACGTGATTCATGGGAATGTGTAAAAGCTATTCGTTCAGGAAGAGTAGAAAAAGCTGATTCAAAACATATCTACGTTATGGGTGAAGAGGATGGGGAGATCTTTATTGATTATTATCCACTTCAAAAGAATTTACGTACAAACCAAAATACCTCTTTTGCTCAAAAACCTATTGTAAATGTAGGTGATGTGATCAAAAAAGGTCAAATTATTGCTGATGGTCCAAATATGGATCAAGGTGAACTTGCAATTGGTGTAAATGCAATGGTTGCGTTCATGCCTTGGAATGGGTATAACTTTGAGGATGCAATTGTTATTTCAGATAAAATGATCCGTCAAGATGCTTTTACTTCAGTACATATTTATGAAAAAGAGCTTGAAGCTCGTGAGTTAAAACATGGTGTTGAAGAGATCACACGTGATATCCCAAATGTTAGAGATGATGAACTCTCTCATTTAGATGATTCAGGGATTGTAAAGATTGGTACTTATGTAAAAGGTGGAATGATCTTAGTTGGTAAAGTTTCTCCTAAAGGTGAAGTAAAACCTACACCTGAAGAGAGACTCCTTCGTGCTATTTTTGGTGAAAAAGCGGGTCATGTTGTAAATAAATCACTCTATTGTCCACCATCAATGGAGGGTGTGGTAGTAGATATTAAGATCTTTACAAAAAAAGGTTATGATAAAGATCCACGTGCTTTAGAACTTGAAAAAGAGGAACGTGATTATTTAGAGCGTGAGCACTATGACAGACTTCTTATGATCGATAAAGAGGAGATGTTACGTGTTACAAAACTTCTTACAAAAGAGCCTTTAGTTTCTGATGTAAAAGTGGGTGATACAGAGTATAAAGCAGGGGATACTATTAATGGTGAAGACCTTATTGAAGTAAACCGTTTTGCTATGAATGCTATTGTAAAATCTTTTAGTGAAGAGATCCAATCAGAGTACAATAAAACGAAAAACTATTTCCAAAAGCAAAAAAGAGTATTCCGTGATGAACACGAAGAAAAACTCTCTATTTTAGAAAAAGATGACATCCTTCCAAATGGTGTTGTAAAATATGTGAAAGTATACGTTGCTACAAAACGTCAACTTAAAGTTGGTGATAAAATGGCAGGGCGTCACGGAAATAAAGGTATCGTTTCAACTATCGTTCCTGAAGTTGATATGCCGTATATGGAAGATGGACGTAGTGTTGATATTTGTCTAAACCCGCTAGGGGTACCTTCCCGTATGAACATCGGTCAGATCTTAGAGATGCACCTTGGTATGGTTGGGCGTGAATTAGGAAACCAAATTCAAGAGGAATTTGAAAATAAACAAGCTGATTTTATTGATAACTTACGCTCTAAAATGATAGCTATCGCTGATACTGCAAAGATGATGCAGGCTGTAAAAACTATTGGTGAGATGAGTGATGAACAGCTTTTAAAATATGCACGTGACTGGGCAAAAGGTGTAAGCTTTGCAACACCTATTTTTGAAGGTGTAAATGCAGAAGAGTTTGTAAAACTTTTTGAGCTTGCAAAGATGGACCAAGATGGTAAAACTGTCCTTTATGATGGTAAAACTGGTGAGAAGATGAAAGAGCGTGTAAATGTTGGTTACATGTATATCTTAAAGCTCCACCACTTAGTTGATGAGAAGATTCACGCACGTTCAACTGGACCATACTCTCTTGTTACACAACAGCCAGTTGGTGGTAAAGCACTCTTTGGTGGACAAAGATTTGGTGAGATGGAAGTTTGGGCTCTTGAAGCATATGGTGCTTCAGCAGTGCTCAAAGAGATGCTTACAATTAAATCTGATGATGTTGATGGACGTGTTCGTGCATATAAAGCGTTAACAAAAGGTGAACTAGTGCCGGCTTCTGGTATTCCGGAAACACTGTTTGTATTAACAAAAGAGCTTCAATCACTAGCTCTTGATGTAGAGATTTTTGACGAGGTAGAAGACGATGAGTAAATTAGTACCTATTGAAGTTACAGAAGATAACAGACCACAAGATATTAAACAGATCCAATTTCGCTTAGCATCACCAGAGAAGGTGATGTCTTGGAGTCATGGTGAAGTAAAAAAGCCTGAGACAATTAACTATCGTACTCTCAAACCTGAGCGTGATGGTCTTTTTTGTGCAAAGATCTTTGGTCCTGTACGTGACTATGAGTGTCTTTATGGAAAATATAAAAAGATGCGTTATAAAGGTGTTGTATGTGAAAAATGTGGGGTTGAAGTAACAGGTACAAAAGTGCGCCGTACTCGTATGGGACACATTGAACTTGTAACACCTGTAGCACATATCTGGTATGTAAGTTCACTTCCATCACGTATTGGTACTCTTTTAGGTATCAAGATGAAAGACCTTGAGCGTGTACTTTATTACGAAGCTTACATTGTAGAACAAGGTGGAGAAGCATACTATGATGCTGAAGCTAAAACACCTGTACTCAAATATGATGTACTCAATGAAGAACAATATCGTACTTTACAACAAAGATTTGGAGAGTTAGGCTTTAAAGCTCGTATGGGTGGTGAAGTTGTTCGTGATCTTTTAGATTCAATTGATCTTGTTGATCTCTTTACACAACTCAAAGATGAGATCGATGCTACAAACTCTGAAGCAAAAAGAAAAACTATTGCTAAAAGATTAAAAGTTATTGAGTCTTTCTTAAACTCTGGAAATAACCCTGCATGGATGATGTTAACAGTATTACCTGTTCTTCCACCAGATCTACGTCCACTTGTATCACTTGATGGTGGAAAATTCGCAGTTTCAGATGTAAATGACCTTTATCGTCGTGTTATCAACAGAAACCAGCGTCTTAAGCGTCTAGTTGAACTTGAAGCTCCAGAGATCATTGTAAGAAATGAAAAACGTATGCTTCAAGAGTCTGTTGATGCACTCTTTGACAATGGTCGTCGTGCAAATGCAGTAAAAGGGGCAAATAAGCGTCCACTAAAATCTCTTTCTGAGATCATTAAAGGGAAACAAGGGCGTTTCCGTCAAAACTTACTTGGAAAACGTGTTGACTTTTCTGGACGTTCTGTAATTGTTGTAGGTCCTTCACTTCGTATGGATGAATGTGGTCTTCCAAAGAAGATGGCATTGGAGCTTTTTAAACCGCATTTGATTGCTAAACTCGAAGAAAAAGGGTATGCAACAACAGTTAAAGCGGCAAAAAATATGATCGAAGAGAAAACAAATGAAGTTTGGGAGTGTTTAGCTGAGATCGTTGATGGTTATCCGATTATGTTGAACCGTGCACCGACACTTCATAAGCTTTCTATTCAGGCGTTTCACCCGAAACTTATTGAAGGTAAAGCGATTCAATTGCACCCATTAGTTTGTTCTGCATTCAATGCCGACTTCGATGGGGACCAGATGGCTGTTCACGTTCCTTTAAGCTCTGCAGCTATTGCTGAAGCAAAAGTATTGATGCTTGCATCTATGAACATCTTACTTCCAGCATCAGGTAAAGCTATCGCTACACCATCACAAGATATGGTCCTTGGGATCTATTATATGTCTTTAGAAAAAAATGGTGTAAAAGGTTCAAACAAACTCTTTGGAAATACAAATGAGGTAAAAATTGCAATTGAGCACGATGCTCTTGATCTTCATGCAAAGATCCGTACGCGTGTTGATGGCAGAATTGTACACACTACAGCAGGAAGACTTCTTTTAAAAGATATCATTCCAAGTTTTGTTCCAATCGATCTTTGGAACCGTGTTATGAAGAAAAAAGCGATCAATGAACTTGTTGATTATGTACAAAAACATGGTGGTATAGGTGTAACTGCATCATTCCTTGATAACCTAAAAGATATCGGTTTTAAATATGCTACTGAAGCGGGTGTATCGATCTCTGTAGATGATATTCGTGTACCTGGTGAAAAAGAGGATAGAATTGCTGAATCTACAAATAAAGTTATTGAGATTCAAAAACAGTTTGAAGCTGGTCTTTTAACTGAACAAGAGCGTTATAACAAAATTATTGACGTTTGGACAGATACAAATAATACACTTGCATCAAAAATGATGGAGCTTGTTCAAACAGATAAAGAAGGTTTTAACTCTATTCATATGATGGCTGATTCAGGTGCGCGGGGTTCTGCCGCTCAGATTCGTCAGCTTGCAGGTATGCGTGGACTTATGGCAAAACCAAGTGGTGAGATTATTGAAACACCGATTATCTCAAACTTTAAAGAGGGTCTAAACGTAATCGAGTACTTTATTTCTACACACGGTGCGCGTAAAGGTCTTGCCGATACAGCACTTAAAACAGCGAATGCGGGTTACTTAACACGTAAACTTGTTGATGTTGCGCAAAATGTGAAGATTGTTGAGCACGATTGTCATACACATGAAGGGATTGAGATCTCTGATATCTCTGATCAAAATACTCTGATTGAGTCTTTAGAAGATAGACTTAATGGTCGTGTGCTTGCAGATGATATCATCGATCCAATCTCAAATGAGATCCTTTTTGCTGAGGGAACACTTATTGATGAAGTAAGTGCAAAAGTGATTGCAGAAGCTGGAATTAAAACAGCACATATCCGTACACCAACTACATGTAAAAGTGAAAATGGTATCTGTGCACTTTGTTATGGGGTAAACCTTGCAACTGGAAATATTGTACAGCCTGGTGAAGCAGTTGGTATTATTGCAGCACAATCGATTGGTGAGCCTGGTACTCAGCTTACACTTCGTACATTCCACGTTGGTGGTACTGCATCTTCGACTGCTCAAGAGCGTCAAGTTACGGCAGAAAAAGAAGGTTTTATCCGTTATTACAACCTGAAAACATACTCTTCTAAAGAGGGAAGAAATATTGTTGCCAACAGAAGAAATGCAGCTGTATTACTTGTTGAACCTAAAATTAAAGCACCATTTAGTGGTAAGTTTGAGATGCAAACGATTCACGATGAAGTGCTTATCAGCGTAACATCAGGAAAAGATGTCGTTCGTTATACTCTTCGTAAAAATGAGGTTGCAAAACCAAACGAACTTGCAGGTGTAAGCGGTCAGATCGAAGGAAAGTACTACTTCCCATATGAAAATGGTGTAGAGGTAAATGAACTTGAATCAATTGTAGAAACTATTAAAGATGGTTGGAATGTACCAAGTCGTATCCCTTACGCATCAGAAATACTTGTAGATAATGGTGCTCCTGTTACACAAAAGATCTATGCAAAAGAGCAAGGAACTGTAAAATACTTCCTTCTCAAAGGTGACTACCTTGAGAGATTTGAAGGTGTAACAGCTGGTTATGAAGTAAAAGAAAAAGGGCTTTTTGCAACTGTTGTAGATGCAAATAACCGTGAGGCAGTACGTCACTACATAGCACGTGGTTCTGTAATCGTGACAGAAGATGATGCAGTAGTAGAAGCTGAATCAATGATTGCAAAACCTCAGTCTGATGAGTCTGTTGTAATTGCTGAGTGGGATCCATACTCAAACCCAATTATCTCTGAAGCAAACGGTACGATTCAGTATGAAGATATTATTGTTGGTACAACAGCATCTGAACAGCTTGATGAACTTACAGGAAAAGTTCGTTTAATGATTAATGATCATATTCCTGCAGAGTATAAGCCAGCTATCGTTCTATCAACAGAAGATGGAGAGGTATTACGTTATACAATTGCATCAAAATCTTCTATTTTCGTTTCAAACGGAGCTACAGTTAAAATAGCAGATATTATTGCAAAAGAACCAAAAGCACTTCAAAAATCAAGTGATATTACTGGGGGTCTTCCTCGTGTATCTGAACTTTTTGAGGGACGTCGTCCAAAAGCAACAGCGCTTATCTCTGAGATCGATGGAGTTGTGAGCTTTGGAAAACCATTACGTGGAAAAGTAAGAATTATTGTTTCTTCTGATCATGGAATTATCAAAGAATATTTTGTTGATAAATCACATGCACCAGTTGTGAACCAAGGAGACTTCGTACATGCTGGTGAGAGACTTACAACTGGTATCATCTCTTCACATGAACTTCTACGTATTATGGGTGTAAAAGCACTTTATAACTACCTTGTGAGTGAAGTACAGCAAGTTTACCGCTCTCAAGGGGTTAATATTGCAGATAAGCATATTGAGGTGATCTTTACTCAGATGTTGCGTCAAGTAAAAATTATCAAATCTGGTGATACGAAGTTTATTCAAGGAGACCTTGTTTCTAAAAATAAATTTGCTCAAGAGAATGAAAAAATCGTTCGTCTTGGTGGTCGTCCTGCGATCGCTGAACCATTCTTGGTTGGTATTACACGTGCATCTGTTTCAGCTGACTCGATTATCTCAGCTGCATCATTCCAAGATACGACAAAAGTTCTTACAGAAGCTGCTGTTTCTGCGAAGATCGATGATCTTAACGACCTTAAAGAGAACGTTATTATTGGTCGTACAATTCCTGTTGGAACAGGTATCTACAAAGGGCAAGAGGTTTCTTTTGCTAAAGATGAAGAGTAAGAGGCTATCCTCTTGCTCAGATACTTCTACCTATTTTGCACATCTACAAAACTTCATATTAATAATTTCTTAAAATAAGCTAACTTTAATTACTTTTTTTATATTATTACGCGTTTATAATTCTCTTAAATTTAGAGAGTTACATTCTACTGGAACATATTAAGAAAGGAATTGTATGCCTACAATTAATCAATTGATTCGTAAAGAGCGTAAAAAAGTGATCAAAAAATCAAAATCACCAGCTCTAGTTTCGTGTCCTCAACGTCGTGGCGTTTGTACACGTGTTTATACAACTACACCAAAAAAGCCTAACTCGGCTTTAAGAAAAGTTGCAAAAGTTCGTTTAACATCAGGTTATGAGGTTATCTCATACATTATGGGTGAGGGTCACAACCTTCAAGAACACTCTATCGTACTTGTTCGTGGTGGTCGTACAAAAGATTTACCAGGGGTTAAGTATCACATCGTTCGTGGTGCACTTGATACAGCAGGTGTTGCTAACCGTACAGTTTCTCGTTCTAAATACGGAACAAAACGTCCTAAAAAATAGTTCCTATTTTTTAAGGAACCGCTACTAATTTAGTTACGCGAAACGAACTAAGTCCGTTTCACTGCGCTAACGCTAAGTTCACTTCAGCAGTGGGCTCATGAAACTGGTTTCATATGAAATTAGATTTAGCGAAATGCTGAAAACATTCAAGCTAGCTACAGGGTTGTTGGTTTTAAAACTAACGCTTTGAGTAAATTTGAAAAAATTGAAGATAAGGAAAAACAATGAGAAGAAGAAAAGCTCCCGTTCGTGAAATTATGCCTGACCCGGTATATGGAAGCAAAGTTTTAACTAAGTTTATTAACAAGATTATGCTTGATGGTAAAAAGTCTACAGCAGAAAAAATTATTTATAGTGCTTTAGATATTATTAGTACAAAGAGTGAAAAAAGCGGAATCGATACTTTCAACGATGCGATTGATAATATCAAACCAATCATTGAAGTAAAAAGCCGTCGTGTTGGTGGAGCTACATACCAAGTTCCAGTAGAGGTACGCCCAGTGCGCCAACTTTCACTAGCGATCAGATGGTTAGTAGATGCTGCTCGTAAAAGAAATGAAAGAACAATGGCTGAGAGATTAGCAAACGAGTTAATGGATGCTGCAGCTGATAAGGGTTCTGCATTCAAGAAAAAAGAAGATACGTACAAAATGGCTGAGGCAAATAAAGCATTTGCTCACTACCGTTGGTAATTAGGAAAATATAATGGCAAGATCTCATAAATTAGAAGACGTAAGAAACATAGGTATTGCTGCTCACATCGATGCGGGTAAAACTACAACAACAGAAAGAATCCTTTTCTATACTGGTGTTGAGCATAAAATCGGTGAGGTTCATGATGGTGCTGCTACTATGGACTGGATGGAGCAAGAACAAGAGCGTGGTATCACAATTACTTCTGCTGCAACTACTTGTACATGGGCAGACAAACAGATTAACATCATTGACACTCCGGGCCACGTTGACTTCACTATTGAAGTTGAGCGTTCTATGCGTGTTCTTGATGGTGCTGTATCAGTATTCTGTGCAGTTGGTGGGGTTCAGCCACAGTCTGAAACTGTATGGAGACAAAGAAACCGTTATGGTGTACCATCAATTGTATTTGTAAACAAATACGATAGAACTGGTGCTGACTTTTATGAAGTTGAACGTCAAATTCGTGAGCGTCTTAAAGGAAATCCGGTACCTATTCAACTCCCTATCGGTGCTGAAGATCAGTTTGAAGGTGTAGTTGATCTTGTTCAAATGAAAGAGATCGTATGGGATGCAGATGCTGCTATGGGTTCTGCATACACTACACAAGATATTCGTGCTGAGTACCAAGAAAAAGCTGAAGAGTACCGTGAAAAGATGATCGAAGAGATCTCTTCTGTTGATGGTAACGAAGAGTTAATGGAGAAATTCTTAGAGGGTGAAGAGATCTCTAATGATGAGATTAAAGCCGCTATTAAACGTGCTACTATCGCTATGCATATCGTTCCAATGACTGTTGGTACTGCATTTAAAAACAAAGGTGTTCAAACTCTACTTGATGCTGTTGTAGATTACCTTCCAGCTCCAACTGAGGTTGCGGCTATCCGTGGTACTATGATGGATGATGAAGAGAAAGAGGTTGTTGTTGAGTCATCAGACAAGGGTGAGTTCGCTGCTCTTGCATTTAAAATTATGACTGACCCATTTGTTGGACAACTTACTTTTATCCGTGTGTATCGTGGTTCTTTAGAGTCTGGTTCGTATGCAATCAACTCAACGAAAAATAAAAAAGAGCGTATTGGTCGTATCATGAAAATGCATGCTATAAAACGTGAAGAGGTAAAAGAGATCTACGCTGGTGAGATCGGTGCGGTTGTTGGTCTTAAAGATACTACAACTGGTGATACTCTTTGTTCTGAAAAAGATAAAGTTGTATTAGAGCGTATGGACTTTCCAGAGCCAGTTATCTCTGTTGCAGTTGAGCCTAAAACAAAAGCTGACCAAGAAAAAATGGGTATCGCACTTGGTAAACTTGCTGCAGAAGATCCATCGTTCCGTGTTCACACTGATGAAGAGTCTGGGCAAACTATTATCTCTGGTATGGGTGAGCTTCACCTTGAGATTCTCGTTGACCGTATGAAACGTGAGTTTAAAGTAGAAGCTGAAGTTGGAGCACCACAAGTTTCTTACCGTGAAACACTTAGAAAAGAAGTGGATAAAAACTACAAATACGCAAAACAATCAGGTGGTCGTGGACAGTATGGTCACGTTGTATTTAAACTTAAGCCTGCTGAAGCTGGTTCAGGTCTTGTATTTAACAACGATATCAAAGGGGGATCGATTCCAAGAGAATATATTCCTGCTGTTGAAAAAGGTATGGAAGAAGCTATGGTAAATGGTGTTCTTGCTGGATACCCTATCGAAGATGTTGAAATTTCACTTTATGATGGTTCTTACCATGATGTTGACTCGAATGAGATGGCGTTTAAACTTGCTGCATCAATGGGATTTAAAGAAGCTGCAAGAGAAGCTGATCCAGCTATCTTAGAGCCTTTAATGAAAGTTGAAGTTGAAGTACCTGAAGAGTTTATGGGTGATGTTATCGGTGATTTGAACCGTCGTCGTGGTCAAGTAAACAATATGGGTGACCGTGCAGGAAACAAAATTGTGGATGCATTTGTACCACTTTCTGAGATGTTTGGTTACTCAACTGACCTTCGTTCAGCTACACAAGGACGTGCTACATACTCTATGGAATTTGATCACTATGAAGAGGTTCCTAAAAACGTATCAGAAGAGATTATCAAAAAACGTAACGGATAATCCTTCACGCTCCTTTCACTTCCCAAGATGGGAAGTGAATTTTACTTCTTTTTATTTTTTAAATAATTAATTCCCATATAGATAAGTCGAAACACACCTACAAAAAGATAAAGCCCAAATGTCCATAAAAATGGATGCAGGTAATTTCCCATTTCACTCATTGTAGAGAAGCGTTCTAATGGAGATGTGAATAGATCTGAATGCATTAAAAATGCCAGAACAACTAAAATAGCTAAAAAAAACAAAATTTCATTGCGAATTCTCTTTATCATACTTCATTATAGCACGTATAATCCGATATAATTCTAAATATATTTGAGAAGGAGAAAAATTGAGATTATTTTTACTCGTACTGATAAATACACTTTTATTTGCACAAACTCCAAAGGTTTATACAAAACTTGGAGATTTAATCTATAAGAATGCAAGTAAAATTAAAACTATGCAAGATATCAATGAGTTTAGACGTTACACTTTACGCATAGATACATATCTCAAAGAGGTAGAAAGATTAAAAGAGTATGGATACCAGGTCGAATTAAATACAAAAGGTTATGATAAAGAGATCTATCTTGAAGGTTTACGTAAAATAGAAGAGACAAATAACTTTTTTGTAAGAGAGATCCATTCGACATTTGATATGGCTCTTAAAGAGAATAATATAGAGCTATTTAATACTCTTTTAGAAGCTAACATGGTAGAAGAACAAAAGTATGAAGATGAGATTATAAGTTTTTATATGAAAAATAAAGAGAGTGCTTTTAAAAGTACTTATATAGATAATGTTCTTCAAGAACGAGAAGCGAAACAAAAAGAGGCTCAGAGGCTCAAAGCAGTAAGAGCTATACAAAAAGAATCAGAGCTTTCTCGCATAGAGCGTATACGTAAGCGTGATAAAGAAAAAGAAGAAGCTCTACAAAAAGCTTTAGATAAAGAACTTGAAGAAAAAAAAGCAAAAATATTAGAGGAGCAGATGCGCGAACTCTCTCGCTAGTGCCAACTATATTCTTGATGGATATCAGGTCTGCCTTGTAGTGTGAGATAAGGAGTGTAATCAGCTTTATAAGAGAGGCTGGGGCACTCCTCTACATAGTACCCTAAGTATATCCATCTCTTTGATACTTTACGTGCATATCGGATCTGATTTAAGAGTGAAAGTTTTCCAAGAGCAAGATGTGCATAGTCTGGATCATAGTAAAAGTAGATAGAGGAGATTCCATCTTCTAAAATATCGATAAGATCTACGCCAATAAGTTTATTTTCATCAAAGTAAAGCACCTCATAACCAAAACCATTATCACCTGCTACAAAAGAGTTATAGTAGTGCTGAGAGGATGTTTTATGATACTCCCAACCTTTCTTTTTATTCATAAACTGGTGGTACTTATCAAAGAGTTTGAGATGATCTTGTGTGATAGAGGGTGGACGAATATAGGTTTTGATATGTTCAGCTTTGCGTAGGGTTCTTCGTTTTGACTTTGAAAATACAAAGTTGTTTACATCTATTTTAATGCTTTGGCATTCATTACAGCCTTCACAGATAGGGCGAAAATACATTTTTCCAAAGCGTCTGTAACCCCTCTCAATAAGTTCGAGGCAATATTGTGCACTACAATCATGAATAATTTTGTAATGCATGATCTGCTCTTTACCCAGAAGATAGGAACAAGACTCGTTAAGACAAAACTCTTTAAGTAAATTCATACGCGTAGTTTGACATAATTTGCATTAGAAATAGATATAAAGAGAGATGATGCAAGAGTTTTTTAGTAAATATAAAAAAATTATCATTAGAAGTACAGGTTCTTTGATGCTACTTTTGGGTTTTGTGATCCATTTTTGGGTGACTCCCAAAGAGGGTGTAAGTGATCTTGATATTGCTGCGGCAAATGTAGCTAGAATGGAAGCAAGTGTAAGAGGAGAAGGACAATCTTCACAAGAACGATCACAACAAGCCCCTCTTTTACAAGAGTTTAAAAACTCTCGTGAAAAACAGATGGAGTATCTAACTATTATAGCAATGGTTTTAGGAGGAGGCTTCTTAGTATATAGCTTTTTGCAAAAAGAGTTTTAGGCTCTATTTTTTGCAATAAGTACATCCTCAATCATTTTGTCTATATCTCCATCAAGAATAGCTGAAACGTTTGAGTATGCTTCATTTGAACGAGTGTCTTTTACTTGTTGATAGGGTTGCATTACATAAGATCTGATCTGGTGTCCCCAGCCAATTTCACTTTTAGGAACCCCTTCTTCTTTTGCTTTTTGTTCTTCAAGTTCAAGCTCATAAAGGCGGGACTTTAACATCTTCATTGCTGTTGCTTTGTTTTTATGCTGGCTTCTGTCATTTTGACACTGTACGACAACCCCAGTTGAGAGGTGTGTGATACGGATTGCTGACTCTGTTTTATTGACATGCTGTCCACCTGCACCACTTGCACGATAGGTATCAATACGTATATCTTTATCTTCGATCACAATATCAATATCATCATCAATTTCTGGAGAAACCATTACTGAACTAAAAGAGGTATGACGTTTGGCATTTGAATCAAATGGAGATATACGAACAAGGCGGTGGATCCCATTTTCTACCTTTAAGTAGCCATAGGCATTTTCACCTTTGATCAGAATAGAAGCATCTTTTATCCCTGCTTCTTCTCCATTTTGGTAGTCTAGAACCTCTACACTAAAACCACGTCGTTCGGCGAAGCGTTTATACATTCGCAAGAGCATTGATGCCCAGTCCTGGGACTCTGTTCCACCAGCACCTGGGTGAATAGACAAGATAGCATTATTAGCATCACTCTCTCCACTTAAAAGCACTTCGATCTCCATAGATCGGATATGGTTTTCTAAAGAAGCCGCTTCTTCAAAAAGAGAGCTAATACTCTCCTCATCATTCTCCTCTTTTGCCATCTCATAGAGCTCTTGTGCATCATCAAGAGCCTCTTTGGTTACATTATATTTTTCAAGTTTTCTTTGTATCTGAGTTTTTTCTTTTTGGATAAGTGCCGCATTTTTGGCATCATCCCAAAAAGCAGGGTTATTTTGAAGAGTGTCGATCTCTGAGAGTCTATGAGTAAGCTTATCGGGCTCCACAACCCCTGTAATATTGTGCATTTTAGTAGAGAGATCTTTTAAAAGTTCTGTATATTCATAGTTGTCCATAAAAATCCGTCTTTATTATAGTATAGGGTTTCCAATGCCTTAGCATTTGGTATAATTGCGATTATATTGTATAGAGGCTTAAAATGAAGATTATTTCAGATCCGATAAAACTTAAGAGCTATTTGAAAGAGCAAAATAAAACAGTAGGTTTTGTTCCAACTATGGGTGCTTTGCATGAGGGGCATAGAACACTTATAAAACAAGCTAGAGAAGAGAATGAACTTGTTGTGGTCTCTATATTTGTAAACCCTACACAGTTTTTAGCAGGTGAAGATCTCACAAAGTATCCTAGAAAAGATGAAGCAGATAAAAAGATCTGTGCACTTAGCGGAGTAGATGTTCTTTTTTTTCCAACTGCAGAGATGATCTATGGTGATGATGAAGTGAGTATTCTTGCTCCTAAAGTACGTGGTCATATTTTAGAGGGGAACTCTCGTCCAGGACATTTTAGCGGAGTCCTTACAGTGGTGATGAAGTTATTGCATTTAGTTGATCCTGTGCGTGCTTATTTTGGAAAAAAAGATGCACAGCAACTGCATCTTATCTCTTTGATGGTACAACAGATGTTTATGGATGTAGAGATAGTGGCAGTAAATACTGTACGAGAGAGTGATGGTTTAGCTCTTAGTAGCCGAAATACTTACTTAACGCAAGAGGAGCGTAAAGAGGCACTCAAGATCTCTGAATCATTATCATTGGCAAGTCGTCTTGTACGTAAACAAAATCTTGATGTTGCAAATATAAAAGAGCAGATGCACTCTATATTGGATCCCCTTGAAGTTGAATATGTAGAGATCTTAAGTCGCAATTTTGAATATATAGAAACGGTACGTTTAGGTGATACTATTGTACTTGTTGAAGTAAAAGTGGGAACAACCAGATTACTTGATAATATCTGGCTCTAAATACCCCTCTTCAATAAGTATATCAATAGTGTTTTTAAAAGCAGGTACAGCAGTTCGTGAAGCAAACTGACTCTTTTTAGGTTCTACGACAACAACACCAATATTATATTTTCTTTTTTTGTCGTTGGCAAAACCGACAAAAGCTGTATTGTATTTATTGACATAACGCCCTTTTTCTACTTTATGGGCTGTTCCTGTTTTTCCTCCCACTTCGATTCCAGGAGTGATCGCTTTCATTCCTGTTCCCTCATCAACTGTTTTTATAAGAATTTTTTTGATTCTTTGTGCAGTGGATGCTTTAATTACCTCTATCTGCTCTTGCGGTGGGATCTCTATTTTACGTCCAAATTCATCAAGAAAACAGGAGACAATTTGGGGTGGAATCATCTTGCCATTATTATTAAATGCACTATAAGCTTGTACAATCTGCATAAGATTTGCATGAATTCCATAGCCGTACGATACCGTAGCTTTATAGATCTCATTATTGAGTTGTTTTATATGTGGAATAGAACCTTTTCTTTCATAGATCAGATCGCGTGTGGAGTTTTTACCAAAGCCAAATTTTTTAAGTCCTTCGTGAAAAGCAACACCTGAAAGTTTTTGTGCAAGTTGCGCTATTCCGATATTTGAAGAGTGTACGATCACATTTTCTGCACTAACCCAGTCAAACTTGTGCTCATCTGTAATTATTTTGCGCCCTAAGCGATATCGACCATTATAGCCATTGACAAGATCATAAGGATTAATAAGCCCCTTATCAAGTAAAAGGGCAAAAGCTACAGTTTTAATAACACTTCCTGGTTCAAAACTATATTCAATCATTCCACTGTTGAGTGATGGGTAGTCACTTTTTTTGATACTTTTTGGATAGAAACGATTTGAACTTGCTAAGGTTAAGACAGCTCCACTTTTACCATCGAGTATCGCTACCATGATCTCTTTAGCACGAATATCTTCTTTCATCGTATCGAGCATCTTTTCTACTTTGATCTGTAGCGAGATGGGTATATTGAGTTTTAGATCAAGTCCATTGACCGCTTGTTTCGTAAGACTTTTTTTATTAAGAATGATATAGCCATTGACATCACGTGAACCTTTAGTTGAAGCATCTTGGCGTGCTTCAAGTTCGGCTTCAAACTTTTTTTCTAAACCTTTAACCCCTTTGATACGTGTATACCCTTCATCTTCAACTTTATGCGTATATCCAATGATCGGGGTAAGAAGCTTTCCATAAGGATACTCACGACTTTCACCACTTTCAATGATACTTAAACCATGAAGTGTTCTTTTCCCTGTTTTTGGATGGGTACGCTCTACAAATACATCATAACGGCGTAATTCGTAAGAGAGTTGTTTGAGATATTGTGCTCTTTTCTCCTCAATATCATAGCTTAGAACTACAACCCCTTTGCGTTGCTCAATTTTTTTCTTAATCTCTTGAGGCTTAATCCCTGAGTAGATGCTAAAAAGTTCAATGAAGAGATCTTTTTTTTGGGGATCAAGGTAATAAGTATTTACAACTGCTTTGTAGAGTTTTTTTGTAGTAGCTATATGAAAACCATCAGCACTGGTGATAGTACCTCTTTGTGCACGTGAACTATCATGTGTATAAAGAGAGGGGAGATCACGCGAGCCAAGAACGGTAACAAGCATTGCGCTTAAAAATATGAAAAAACCTAAGGCAATAAGCACATAGAGAAAAAAAATCTTTTTTGTCTTATTGCGTTCTATCATCGAGGTCTTTGAAGTTAAAGTTGAGTTCTGCCTAGCTCTTTATACGCACTTAGAGCTTTGTTACGGATCTCAAGCATTAACTGCATACTTGTTTCCGCTTTTCCAATAGCAAGTGCTGCTTGGTGTAGATCTTTGACTTGCCCAGTTGCTAAGTCTGCTACAGCTTTTTCACTCTCTTCTTGGATCTCATTTACTTCATTTACAGCAGATTTAAGCTGCTTTGCGAAGGCTTCTCCACCAGGTGTAGCTATCTCTGTTTTATCTTTTTGTCCTAAAAGCTCAGCGGTAGATAAGCCTGAAATATTATCGATACTACTCATAAGCTTACTCCTTTACTTTATTGTAGAAGGGAGATAGCACTATTTGCCATCCCTTTAGCACTCTCAAATGCTGCTACATTTGCTTGATAAGAGCGAGTTGCTTCTACTAAATCGGCCATCTCCACTACAGGATTAATATTTGGGTATGCCACATATCCATTAGCATCTGCATCAGGGTGGTTTGGCTCATACTTTAACTTTGGCTCGCTGTCATCACGCGAGATCTTATCGATCACTACACTCATTATAGCAGGATTTACCTTTTTACCAAATTCACCCTCATTGAGTGGGTCTTCATAAAAAGCACTTTGTGTCATCTCTCCAAGTGCTTTGTTGAATTTTTCATTAAAATCAATCGCTTTAAATACAACCTCTTTACGGCGGTAGGGTCCACCCTCTTCAGTACGTGTCGTTTGTGCATTGGCAATATTGCTTGAGATCGTATTTACACGAACACGCTGTGCAGAGAGCCCATATCCACTTATATCAAAACTGTTTAAAAAATTAGACACTTTTTATCCTTTCTCTAAATACCTTAGCTTATTTTTCCAGATGCTTCTATAACACTCTTAAAGATCTTTGAGCTCTTTTTATTTGCATTGATAAGTGCGTCAAACATTACAGCATTTTTACTCATCTCAGTTGTTTCTACGTCGATATCGACACTGTTACCATCATTTCGTGCCATATGCCCATCACGAAAAAAAGTTGTCGCTTTAAGATCTGTGCTCTCTTTGGCAGGTGCGAGGTGCGAGCCGTCTGTCTGCGCCATCTGTAACTTTGGCTCACCTTTGTCTAAAAGCATCTGTGCCTTTTTTGTGAGCATCTCCTCAAAACGCACATCGCGCGGTTTGTAGAAAGGGGTATCGGCATTAGCAATGTTAGATGCGATCATATCTTGACGCATCGCTCTGTAGTCCATAGCCTCCTTTAACAAACTGTGTGTACGTGAGATCTCTATGCTCATAAAAAATATCCTTCTTAAGATGCTGCGATTTTATAATACAAGCAATTATAATACCAATTTTTAAACAAAAGTGATTTTTAAAAAGAAAACAAATATAATGTTGCTTACTGTTATTTTGTATAATATTTATGTTTAAGGAAATTATAATCTCATTTAGTTCATAATTGTACTTAAGGTTACAAGAGTAATCGAAAAAACAACAAAAAAGGAGTTCTTATGAAAAGAGCTGGTTTTACTATGATCGAATTGATCTTTGTTATCGTTATTTTAGGTATTTTGGCTGCAGTAGCAGTACCAAGACTTGCTGCTACTCGTGATGATGCAAAGTTAGCAAAAGAGATAGCAAATGCTAAAACATGTATCAATGATGCAGGTGCATTCTACACTGCACAAGGTACTTTAACTGGTTTTGCTTCTACAGCGTGTAATGCGAACTATGAGACAGTAACAGTTACTGTGGGAGCTGATAATGTTGTAGTGACAGGGACAGATACTGATTTAGATACTACTCATTTATTTGGCGGAACTAGCGTTAGCTTCGGTTAATTTATTTATCTCGTTGCATGTGCCTTTTGTACATGCAATTGAGAGAGGTTTCTTTGTTATAGAATCTTTATAATCTCTTGTTCTTACATCTTCTTTATTTATACTGTATTCAAAATTTTTCTTTCGTAAACTTATTTATGAATTGTACATTTTATCCACCAATAAAATTTGTGTTTGTGCTATTAGAACCCATCTCAAAATCGTTGCTACAGGGATTGCTAATGATTTGGCATGGAACTGACGAACAAACAATGGGAATTAAAAGCATCAGGTAAAGGAAGACCACCACGCCATCTACGTGAAGTATTGAATGGTGTTTTATGGGTACTTAAGAGCGGTGAACAATGGAGTGAACTGCCATACCGCTATTCGCCACACCAGACCTGCCACCGCAGGTTTCAGCAGTGGTTGAATGAGGGGTTGTTTGAGAGACTTTTGCTTCAGCAAAAAAAAGGGGCTTTGGCATTGGGAAGACCAAACGCGGAAAAGGTACAAAGATCATGGGTATCGTTGACTGCAATGGTCTCCCTGTCGCCTTATCCACGGGAAGTGCTTCGCCGCACGAAGTGAAATATGTCGAGTTGACGCTCGATAATATGTTTGTTGGTGAACAACCAGAAAAGATGATTGGTGATAAAGCTTATGACTCCGATCCTCTGGATCGTCATTTGATAGAAGAGAGAAACGTGGAGCTTATCGCTCCACACAAAACCAACTGTAAAAGAGCTAAAACACAAGATGGCAGGAAACTACGCCGTTACGTCAAACGTTGGCGCATTGCACGATTATTCGCATGGCTTCAAAACTACCGAAGAATACAGACCAGATGGGAACATCACCTCTCTAACTATCAGGGATTTGTATAGCTTGGATGCATTCTGATTCTGATGAGGCATTTTTGAAATTGGTTCTAAGTATAAGTACTGATGCTAGCATTAGCCTATTATTTAGTGAATAACCAAAGCTAAAAGCGTGGAGAGTTGTAACACTCTTTTTGTTTGAGCTACATTTTTATCTACAATCTAATTGATACACATATATATTGCGATTATACTTTGTAGATGTGTATTTCTTTTTTAGTTCTAAGTGTAATTTTTCTTTTTCTACGATTGCATACCCAGAAAATATGTAATTTGCATTGAGATTACAGAGTGCTAAAGTATTTATATCTAATTTTTTAAACTTTGCTCCTTTTATATAGCTATCATGTTGAGAAGAAGCATTTAATATATAAAGTTTACTTCCCCAGTTATCAAAGATAAATCTATGGTTTTTTCTTGAGGGATCTACTTTTTTTACTTCATATTGATTAAGATGTTTTTCGATAATCTTACGAAATTTATGTTTATACTCAAGTGGATAGTTTACAGCATAGCCATCAACGGTATAGAAACCATTGTAAAGGGCTATAGCAGGTTCAAAAACTAGATTAGCAACTTTTATATCACTTAACTTAATATTCTCTTGTGAAAAATCTTGTTTGATTTGCGTGAACATTTCAGGTGTGTAATATTTTGAAAATGTAGTGTATCCCAATTTTTTTGTTGCAGAAAAATAGTTATATTTTATGTTTACAGATAGCTGCACTAAAAACAAGATAACTATCGTTATATGAAAATAGCGTAATTTTTTGTGGAGCAAAGAGATACTTAATGTAAAGGTTAAAGCCCATAAAAAAGGTTCAACAAAAGCGATTCTATTCATATTGAATTTCGCTAAAATGGGAAAAATATCTTCAATAAAAGCAAACTTAGAGTATTCTAATATCCTTGCTATAAACGAAAGAACTAGTATTATACTAACAAGTTTTATAAGAACTATATTTTTCTTTTTATATAAAGCCACTAGTAATAATATAAGGAGTAAAGGAATAAAGTATTTTCCACCAATTATATTAGTAAAAATATCTAGGAATATCATAAGAAAAAACATTACATAAATCACCAAAGATTCTTTGACAGGGTACGTTTCTTCTTTGTGAGATAGTAGCAGGGTAAGTAACAGAACAGGAATGACATAAAAAGATTGTAGAGCTGTTGCATGCTCTTTATGACCATCAATAACACTTAACTGAAATGATCTGAAAGTTTCAAAAAGACTTTTTTGAAAGAAAATATTAAATTCTTCACGATGTGAGATAAAAGCTGGGTCAAAAAACATAGTGAGGACTAGTCGATACTCTGTAAGTAAAAACACAGAACTTAAAAAAGTAGTGGCAATAAAAAGTTTCTTGTAAAATGTTTTTTGCTTAAGAAGGGCGTAAAGTATATAGATGAATACAAGTCCAACATACATTGCATATAAAAATATAAAACTTGTATAGAGGGGAAGTAGGAGTAAAAGTAGCCAATCAAAAGAGTTTGATTTATTATCTTTAATACGTAAAAGAGAAAATGTTACTAGTGGTAAAATTGCTATACTTAAGCCTGCACCAGACCAATAGGGAATGGTAGCAAAGTAGAGAGATCCTAAATAGAGTGTTATATAGTTGTCCTCTATTTCTTTAGTAAAGTATGATTTTAAAAAAGTTAGCATCGAAAAAAAAGCTACAAGGTGAATGATGATTTTGTTGATTATAAATGCTTGTAAAGGTGTAAAAAAATAGTAGAGCCACAAAAGAATATTAAACTCCCCTGGATATGAAGAACGAGGTAAACCATTCATCATGTTTGGTATAGTAGCGTTATTATCGGCAAAGATCATACCACTTTCTGCTAAGATCTTATACCAAACAATAGTCGAATCTAGGTTGTCGAAGGTTGGTATATAAAAATCTCCATTCATAAAGAGAAGAGGAGATAGATATAAAAGAAGTACAAAGGCACTCAACAGTATCCATAGTTTTTCGTTTTGAATTAAATGATTTATTTGTTTTTGTGACATTATTTTTTTTTAAAAGAGTATTGAAATATATAAGGGGTTACGACCTAGGAGTATTTTATAAAAATATTCAAGACCTATATATGTTTGCACTATAAACAAAAAGAGTAGTATATAACGCTTGAGCTTTGAGAGTAAACTATACGAGCTTAGAAATTCTGCCATAGAAAATATGTAAAGTAAACTGAGAGCTATTTGATAACTCCAGCCAAAATTACCGTGAAGATACTGTCTGCCCTCTTCTGCAAAAGTTGCAAAAAGCATGATGCCTATGAGAACCTGTAGCCAAGAAAATGTTAAAAGATCATTTTTCTGAGCAGTCGGAGAAAACTTATAAACAAGAACAGGAAGAAGCAGTACAAGCAAAAGAGACATGGAGATACTTGAGGTTTGTGTAGACCATACTCCCAAAAAGTCTATGATAATCTTCTTTTTTATGTTGAAGTCGTAGGTATTGATGTACTGAAATGCAAGAACTAGTACAGAAAGTGTAATAATAGTAAGAAGAAACTTGATATTTGGCTTGGCAAACTCTTTTTTATAGAAGAAAAAAAGTACCAAAGCAGGCAAGAACATTATGATAAAGCTAGGTTTTGCAAAAATAGAGAGCAGAATCGTAGTTATAGCTAGAATGTAAAGCTTAGTAGTTTGTTGCTGTATTGCCCAAAAAGTCAAAAGTACACCAAGGAGTGCAAAAGGCTTGACTGTCCATAAAGTAACATTATGCCAAAGGTTGGGCGAGCCTACCCCTCTAGCAATAAGATGATTATAAGGTGGAAATACTAAAGGGGCTATAAAAAAAAGACTTATAGTAGAGCTCAAAAGGAGAAACTCTTGTCTATAGGGTGCTAGATCTTTGAGTGTAGTGTAAAGTGTCTTGCGCAGAGTATAGTAGATCAAAAGAGCCCATACAAGCAAAGTCAAGCTTGATACAATAGCTGCAGAGAATTCTAACGTAAGTGTCGTTAACTTAGAGATGCTATAGGTACAGATATGCCATAGAGGATGCGCAATATATATTTCACCATCAAAGAGTTGCTGTATAAACTCTATGTGTTGAAGTGTATCACTTGGATAAGCTTCTACTTTTATAGCATCGCCCTCAAAAAGAGGTTCTTGCACTGCTTGATGATAAGTGAGGTAAAAGCTAGCTAGAAAGAGATTGATAAAGAATAGATATTTGACTAGAGCCAAGGTTCTAGAAGAAGTGAGCAAATTGTAATTCTCCATTTTAAGTTTAGCTAAGCAGATAGTTTAGATCTCTCAATAGCTATTTTATTCAAATTTATTATTATTTATTAGTAAAATATGATTGTATCATCTCTACACTTAAATTTTATTAGCTCAACAGTTAATGTAGGCATTTACTTTTTTGCGTAAATTAATTTGTAGTCACCACTATTTGGAAAAAGTTTCATAAGATACTGTCCAATCCAATAGATTGGCTTGGTAATAAACATGGGAATAGTAAAATATGAGAGTAATATTCTTATTGGCCAAAAATTGAGTTGTTTAACAGCTACTACTTTAAAACCTTCATTTTCAAGCAATCCTAAAAATGTATTAAGATCCATTTTAAGAACTCTATGTAAAAAACTACTATGAATTGGCTCTAACATGAGGAGTTCTCCACCTTCTTTAAGAGAGTTGTATATTTTCTTTATAGCATTGATTACTTCAGTTTCATTTTGACATGCTATAGCTAAAACACCCCAAGTAAAAGCAATGTCAAAATGCTTAGTATAGTCTAGTTGAAACACTGAAAGAGTTTGATATGTAATATTTTTATTAGCATTTTGTTGCTTGGCTATATCTATAGATTTTTCAGAAAAGTCTATAGCATAAACTATTGCACCTTTATGAGCAAAGTACTGAGACATTCTCCCAGTTCCACAACCTATATCAATAATATATTTGTCTTTTAAATCATTAATAAAAGAATCTATGAGCTCTTTTTGTTCAACATCATAGAGTACATTTAAATTGTTATTAGGCCACATCGATACGGATTTATCGTTATAGTGCTCAGCTTTAGTATCCCAATAATTTGGCGTAGAGTAAATTTTTTTTCTATTTTTTCTATCTTTATACATTTTGTATAGGTTCATTTGTTAATTCCTTGTCTATTTTTTTTAACTTTTGTATGATTTGATTGATTTCCTTGACATCTAATTTATAATAAAAAGGAATATTAAGTACTCGATTTGAAAGCTCAATAGAGTTTTTATTCTCGTCAGGACATACAATATGAGAGAAACTAAAAGCAAAATCTATCCCCTCTTTATTGCCTATCTTGTAAAAATGATATTTATTCTGATGTATCAATATAGGAAAACGTATACAACACCATTCTTTTGCATTTACTCCATATTCTTGGAGTAAAAAACTTTTACATGATTTAAGCTCATTGTAAAAGAGATGTTGTAGCTTTTTTCTTTTTTCTATGATTAAATCTATTCTAGATAACTGTTGATAGGCAATATGTGATTGAAAGTTTGAAACATCATATAAATAATATTCACTTTTTTGTGTAGGTATTACATTGTTTTCAAGTGTAGCTCTATTTTTGAGTTGAAAATAGAAAAAATGAAATATTTTGTATAAATATTTATTTTCAATCATGATTAAAATAGTTGCTTTTAAAAAGTTCTTGAACTCTAAATTTTTAGGCAATATACTCGTTTCATTTTGATATATTTGCTTACATCTATTATATTCTTCTTGGCTATTTAAAGTAATAAAGCCAGCTTTCATAGGAACAGTGATTAGTTTGGTGCTATCAAAGCTATAAAATGCAGCATCACCAAAAGTACCTAAAAAACGATTTTTAACTTTACCACCCAATGCACCTGCCATATCTTCTATCAGATAAGTGCCTGCAAGAGTACACATTTTTTGTATCTCTTCAATTGCACAAGGTATACCATATTGATGTGTTGCAATCATAATCGAATTTTTGTCAATATGTTGTTGCAGTTTTGTTAAGTCAATGTTGAAATTATTTTTTGGTACATCTATGTAAACAATTTCTTTTTTCGCTAGCAAACATGCTTCTACAACAGCGTTACAAGTATATGCAGGAATAATTACTTTCGGTTTGTCAATGGTTCTAAGTAAGAAGTAAAGACCACATCTTCCCGAAGGTGTTAATATTATATTCTTGTAAGCAAATTTTTTCTTTATAGTTTTAATGAGGAGTGTTTTGCTATCGATGCCTCTTAATGAAAAGTACATAGAAGAGAATAGCTCTTTAAAACTATAGTTTGCTTTAGTTCTTGGAAGCATTATAGACCTTTAAAATAGTATAAAGAATATACCCTAAAATAATACTGTATAAACCCATTAAACGTAGGTTTAATGTTGCAACCTTTGCCATTTCGTTAGTAATTCCATAAGAGAGGAATAGCTTAAAAATAGTTACTTCAGCTATCCCTATACCCATTGGGATAAAGCTAAAGATTTGCACAAAAGTGATGGAAGAGATAGTGAACACTATATGCATAAAATCAAGTTCTAGCGACACGCTTTTAAGTGTATTTAACCATACGAAACACATGATGAACCACGAAAAAGATGACAAAACAAAAGAAATAAAAAACTTTTTTTTTGCTTGATACTTAAAGAAATATACACTAATAAGAGCCAAAGCAAAGAAAACAAAACTTAAAATAAGAAAGTGACTTATTTCTAATCTTGATATGTCTCGTTGTTGAAAACTAAGAAGTCCAACGATAAACATCAAAGTTAGTATAAAAAAGTCTTGTATTTTTTCTATCACAAAAACTGCAGTTATTTTTTTGATATTATAGTCCATTAGATCGTTGAGCATAGCAATTTTGAGAGCTTCACCGGATTGAAAGGGTGTGAACATAGCAGTTGTTATAGCAAATGTATTAATTTGTAATAGTTTTAAAAAAGGTATTGTCGAGGAGGTGTCATCTAAAAGATACTTTAATCTAAGTGTTCGAACAATCCAATAAAAAATCAACAGTGGCGTATTGAATGCAATAAAAAGTATAAGGTTAAGTTCTTGGTAGGCAATAGAGAGATCTTTTAGCTGAAATATCTCTATAATATATTTTATTGAAAAAGTTAAGATAAAAAGGGCAATTGATACTTTTATAAATAGTTTAAATGTTTGCATAATCTACTTCATAAAAAGTTTCTAGACCAATATTGCTAAATAGATGTTCTATTTGCTTTATATCTTTATTTTGACAAAGAATATAGCCAATTTTTTTTGAGCCATCTTGAAAGGCTTTGACACTGTCACCTTCTTGTTTTTCTAATATAGTTTCATACTCAATTTCATCAAACATCTGTATATTAGAAAGCATCACTTTAGCTCGTTGCAGAACTCCACTTTTTTCTGAAACCAACAATTTTATTCCTGTATAGTATGAGATTTTCTCCTCCAAATTTACTTCAACTTTATTCCCCAAAGCAATCTGCAATGATATGCTGATTAAATCTATATTTGTTGATCTTTTAATGATTTCTGGTATGTAATTTCCTCCTGTTCTTGGGGAAAGTTCTATAATAAAAACTTCTTTGTTTTTCGTGAAAACTCCATCTAGATCAAAAACACATCTGCTTATGTTTAAATCACCAAATATAGCTAAAAGTTGCTGCTTTAATAAAGGTATAATCTCAGAAGAATGTGGATTTGGAAAAATATGACTCAAAGGGATTAGACTTGAATTATAATGTTGTTTTTGTGTTACAAATATTCTTAATTCATTATTTATAAAAAAGCCTTCAGCACTAAATGCATCTCCTGAAATATACTCCTCAACAATAGCGATTTTAGATAATGAAAGATGTATAGCTTCGTTGGCTAATGTCATGAATTCTTTTTGTTCTATTTGGCTTAAATCTAAAGTGGTGATACCTAAACTGCCAGATCTATCTGAGGGCTTTAAAATGTATTTTTTTCGTTTAAGAGTATCGTATGTTCTTATTGTTGTATTTATGTCACTTATAATGCAATAGTCTGGATGAAAAAGTTTAAGTTTTTTTTGTAATAATCTGAATTTCTCTTTTTTTGTTAAACACTGTGCTTGTAAACAACTTATGCCCGTTAAGTTGAGAATGTCATTGACATAGCCAATAGTTTCTATAGCAATATCTGATGCATGAGTAATAATTGCATCAATATTTTCTTTTTTTGCAATTGATAAAACCTGCTTTTTATCTAACGTGCTGCAGTTGTAACTTTTGTGAGAATATCTATGACCAATATTCTCAGGATTGTTATCTACACTAATGACGTAAAAGTTTAGTTCTTTTGCTTTTTTTATAAGAGATGCTTGATAGTTTCCTGCACCAAGAACTATAATCTTTTTCATTTTTCTTCTACATTCAAGACTTCTTTAACTACATAAAGTGGTCTTGCTTTCGTTTCATCATATATTTTACCTATGTACAAGCCTAAGATTCCTAGATTTGCAAAAAGTAAACCAAATAAGAAAAATAGTGAAACCATTATACTTGCCCAACCATCAACAGCAATATTATTAAAGAAGTAATCATATATTATATTTGTGCCGAATAAAATTGAAATTATTGTTATTGCCAAGCCAAAACTAATAGATATTTTTAGTGGTTTGTTTGAATAAACTAAGATATAGTCAATAGAGAGTTGTAAAAGTTTACTAAAGGTGTAAGATGAGTCTCCATGACTTCTTTTGGAATGGTTTACCTCTACATAAGTTTTGTTAAATCCAAGCCATCTTAGGAATAGTGTATATGATCTAGTGTGTTCTTTCATTTTTTTATAATAAGTGATAACGTTTTTATGGCAAATACTAAAAGTATTGGCTCTTGGTTCTGTATCTGTTTGCGCTAAATAGTCAAATATTTTAAAAAATATTTTAGCTCTTAGCCTTTTAAAATAAGAATCTTGACGATTCTTTCTTAATGCAATAACAACATCATACCCCTCTTGCATCTTATTGTAAAGCTTTATGATCTCTTCTGGCTGATCTTGAAGATCGCAATCCATTACAACCACATACTCACCCTCTGCAAAGTCAAGTCCTGCTGTTATGGCGTAGTGTTGCCCAAAGTTTCTTGAGAGGTTGATCCCCTTTACCCTTGCATCTTCTTTGGCAAGTGCTTTGATCTGCTCCCAGGCATCATCGGGACTGGCATCGTTGACCATAATGATCTCAAATTCTTGGGTAATGGTACTAAGAGTAGATTGAAGCCTTTGGTAAAGGATGTCGAGGCTTTTTGCACAGCCATATACAGGAGTAACTACGGAGATCTTCATGTATATTTTTCTTTCTTATAAAACTTATAAAGAGATTGTACCACTTTTTTTTGATCTTGTCTCAAAAGCCCATAGTACATGGGCAAGCGAACTAACCGCTCACTCTCTTTAGTTGTATAGCGATCTTCCCCCACAAACTTTGTATAGCGTTCGCCTGCTTTTGAACTGTGAAGGGGCACGTAGTGAAATACTGCCATAACATCGTTTTTATTTAAAAACTCTAGAAGCTCTGTACGCTCTTTGAGATCTTTTACTTTTACGTAAAACATATGAGCATTATGTGCACACTCTTTTGGTATGGTAGGTAGCTCTAGCTTTTTCTGCTCTTGTAGTGGCGCAAGCTGTTCATAGTAGTAGTGCCAAAGCTCAAGGCGTTTTTGGTTGATATGTTCTGCTTTTTCTAGTTGTGCATAGAGGTAAGCGGCTTGAAGTTCACTAGGTAGGTAAGAACTTCCAAGATCTACCCATGAGTACTTATCTATAAGACCACGGAAAAACTGTTTGCGGTTAGTTCCTTTTTCACGGATGATCTCAGCACGATCTTTAAACTTTTCGTTGTTTACGAGTAAAACACCCCCCTCACCACCACTTGTGTAGTTTTTAGTTTCATGAAAAGAGTAGGTGCCAAGATCTCCTATGGTTCCAAGTGTTTTGCCTTTGTATGTGCTCATCATTGCTTGTGCTGCATCTTCTACTACAAAAAGTTTATGTTTTTCTGCTAATGTCATGATCGTGTCCATCTCACAAGCGACTCCGGCGTAGTGCACAACAACGATCGCTTTTGTTTTTGGGCTAAGGGCGGCCTCTATTTTTGTCTCATCTATATTCATCGTGTCAGGGCGAATATCTACAAATACCACCTTAGCACCCCTAAGAGCAAAGGCATTTGCAGTAGAGACAAACGTATAGCTGGGCATGATCACTTCATCACCCTCTTTGAGGTCTAAAAGCAAGGCTGCCATCTCTAGGGCATGTGTACATGATGGGGTAAGAAGTGCGAGTTTTGTTTGTGTATGAGTTTCAAACCATTTTTGGCATTTTTTGGTGTAGTTGCCATCGCCTGAGATCTTTTCTTGTTGCATAGCATTAAAAACGTACTCTTTTTCATTAGAAAGGTAAGGTGGCTTGTTAAATGGTACCATAAAAACTGCTCATTTTATTAATAGTCACTAAATAATACACTAAAAGAACTAAAAGATCGATAAAATTTTAGTAGATTTAAGAAAATACAATTTTTAAAGGGGTCAAGTGAATATGGAATATAAAAGGCGTGAGTAATGAAAAAGGGTTTACAATTATAGAATGAATCCTTGTCATAGTTATACTGGGTATTTTAGCGGGAGTAGCTGTGTTTAGGTTAGTAGTTACAAGAGATGATGCTAAAAAGACTACTCCAATAGTAAATACAAAAACGTGTATTAATGACACGATATCTTCGTATAAAGGGCAGGGTATGGCTTCAGACATTTCTCTTATACCTTCGTGTGTAGTGGCTCAAGAACAGGGCGCTACCATAATTATAAACGGTGATGTTGTAGATGTGTCTGGTGCTATTTTGGACTCTTTGAATGGTTCGCATCGTATGATGAGGTACGGTAATATTGATATAATATTGGGCACCTCTAAAAACAACCTTTACGGTTGTCTAAATTTACCCATTTCAATTTTTTGTCCACAAGGGATACTTCGTAAACTTTTCTTGGTCAGTTTTCCAAGGAAAGTTAAGTCAGTTTTT
>Ga0193960_1000016_pt1 | contig 72374 bp, 68 predicted proteins | sample FB_3_MG_FD_140338 | JGI IMG/M metagenome (GOLD analysis project Ga0193960, IMG submission 140338) | Microbial mat bacterial communities from the Broadkill River, Lewes, Delaware, United States - FB_3_MG | ecosystem: Environmental > Aquatic > Freshwater > River > Microbial mats | place: USA... | reverse complement strand
TGCAAAAGCAAATTTTTCATCAGAGAAGATATCTTCTACATTTTTTGTATTATAGTGGATATACATATGCTCAAATGCATTTGTAAGAATTGGTTGAAGTTTAACCCAAATAGGTTCTTCATGAAAAGATTTGTATGTATTTTTATCTTCTTTAAGAAGTTTAATAGCAAGTTCTCTATAAGTATTGTTTGTTTTGAAACCTGCTTCTTGGAAGAATTTTATAATATTGGCTATTTCTTCTTCTATAACATCTGAAAAGATTAATTTAGTAGGAAGTTTTGCCTCTTCAAATTTTGAAACTATATTTTCAAGTAATACACCAATACCTTGATTTTTTGCAGCACTTGTTTTAACACAAGGTTTTCCAAGAATCTTACCTAGTTGTTTTTCATCAATTTTAATATTTTCTTTATCTGCTTCATCACTCATATTTAAAGCAATTAACATTTTTTTATCTAAAGCTAATAATTCAGATGTTAAAAATAGGTTTCGCTCTAAGTTAGTTGAATCTAAAACATTTAAGATAATATCATATTCGCTATTATCTAAAAAGTCTTTTGTAACTTTTTCTTCTAAAGTATAATCATTTAGTGCATAAGATCCAGGTAAATCTGTGATTTCTATTTTATAGTTTTTATAAGATACAAATACTTCTTCTTTTGCAACTGTAACACCTGAAAAGTTACCAACCTTAAGTCTTGCATTAGAGATTGAATTAATAAGCATAGACTTACCAACATTTGGCTGCCCAACAAGAGCTACTTTAATTTTTTTTTCTGTTTTTATATCTTTTATTAACATTTTTCAACCTCTATTGTAGAAGCTTCTTTTAATCTTAATGCTACTTTTGTAGTGTTTATTTTAATTTCAATAGTACTTTTTGTAAGAGTTAGTTCTTCAATTGTAACAATTGAACCTTTGATAATTCCAAAAGAATAGAATCTATTCTTTAAAGCAGATTCACAGTTAATAGCTTTAACTACTGCTTTGTTTCCAATTTCTAGTTTATCTAGAGTCATTTTTTTCCTTGGTGACTTTAATAATGATTATTATAATATAATTAGGCTTTATAAGTCTTGATTATAATCAATTTATAAATTTTATAGTATTTAATACATTATTGATTGTCATTATTAGTATTTAAAAGAAATCTTACTCCTAAAAAATTAAATAAACACTTATTAAGAAAGTCACTAAATTGTCATATAAAGAAAATAATAATCGTTATTAAGATTGAAGACGCTATAATTTTGTTATTTTTTAGATATATGATAGAATATTATTTTATCATATTAACACTAATATTGATAATGAGTGCGAATTTATATTAAGACATTTCTAAGCTTTAAAATATAAAAATCACTTAAGAGTAAAGGATATAAACATTGATTAAAACAGAAGATATTATAAATATAGCAAGTTATTTTTCTATTATTGCTCATTCTCCTGGAAGATTGAGAGTTAGAGTAAACCCGAAGATTACAAAAGAGGGTGGGAATATAAGCTTAGCAGATATTGAGAACTTACCAAATAAAATTGATGGAATAAAAGAGATTAAAATTAAGAAGATTATAGCATCTGTTACTATTACATATGATGCAAATATTTTTAGACCATCTATTTGGGAAGATTTAATAGCTAAAAGAAATTTAGAAGAAGTTAGTGAAATAATAAATACTTTAGCCAAGGAGGTAGTATAGATGCAACAAATAAACCCAGATCAAGCTTTGTTGGATGCTCAAAGAGTAAATCCTAATGACCCTCAACCTTTATTAGCTCAAGCTTTAAGAATAGCGGCTTTTGATGAATATGAGGCTTATAATACTTATAATAATGTACTTATGAAATTTGGTAATGTTATGCCATTTGCGAATATTATTAATTCTGAAATTACACATTATAATGAGTGTATAAATATGCTACAAAAGTATGGTATTGAAGCTCCTTTTGTTACACAAGAGCAAATAGAGTTACCAAATACTTTACAAGAATGTTGTGAAATTGCCATTGCAGCTGAGATTGATAATATTGCTTTATATGACAATTTATTAATGTATGTAAATGAACCAGATGTTAGAGATCTATTTTATAGAATTCAAGCAGCATCGTATAATAATCATTTACCAGCTTTTAGAAATTGTGTTGCTTCTTATTACACTCAAAATAATAATACAGCAAATCCAAATGGAAACATGATGGATAATATAGCTCAATATCAAACTTTAGTAGAAGATGCAATGGCTGGTAATATTGACCAAAATAAAATAGTTTCAATGTTATCTAATATGAATATGTCAATGATTGGCGGACTAGCAGTAGGTGCACTAGGCGGGATTACACTAAGTAATCTAGTAAATAAAGAAGAAATAGACGAACAATAAGGAGTTTATTATGGCACTTCCATTTATTTTAGGTGTAGCAGTAGGCGCAGGAGCAATTATAGCTTATAACAAAAACAAAAAGATTCAAGATAAAACAGATGAAATTATTGAAAAATCAAAAGATTTAGCATCTGATATGAAAAAAAATATTGATTCAGCAGTAGATTGTGTAAAAGATAAAATTGATAAAAATGAAAAAACAATAGTAAAAGAAGAAAAGAGCGGAGATAGTTAATGAAAAGTACTTTTGAAAATACAGGTGTAATGAAACATCATATTGTAAGTGGAGCAGCTGTTTCACTTTTAGCAGCAGGAACTGTAAATCTTATGAAAGTAAGAAAAGGTGAAGCAACACCAATGCAAGCAACTAAAGAAGTTGTAAAAAGAACAACTCAAGGTACAATAGCTACAGCTTCTGTAGTTGCAGCTAGTAATTACCAAGGACAAAAAAATGGTATGTTTAAAGCTCTAACTGCATTAAGTATTGGAGCTATGGGTGTATATGCTGTTGAAATGATTGATAAAAAGTTTAATGGTGAAAATGAAGTAGAAGAATTAGCTTTAGAAACTATAGAAAATGAGGACTTAAATAATGAACAATAATCAAAATCCAGTTGATCCACAAGCTAATCAAGCAAATCCTATAAATCAACAGCAAGTTAATATGAATCAAAATGTTAATGCTCAAAATCCTCAAAATGGAATTAATGCTAATCCATATATTAATAATATGAATACTCCAGCATCTCCTATGGGAATGCAGTCAAATCCATATATTAATAATCAAGTAGGAAATGGTACAGCTAATAATATGGGTGTTCAAAATCCTAATAATGATTCTTTTTTAAATGGTGATTTTGTTAAAGGTGCACTAATTGGTGCAGGTGTTGCATTTTTACTTACAAATAAAACTACTCAAGGAGCTATTATGAATGGTTTCTCTAAAGGTAGTGAATTAGTTCAAGCAGGAATTGAAGAGCTAAAAGAGAGAATGGAAGATGCAAAAGCTCAAATGGAAGCTAGAGAGTCTTAGGAGTATCAATGAGTATAAATACTTTTAAAAAAGTTCATTCAACTTCATTTCGAGCTAGATATAAGTTTGAGCTTTTAAAAGATGAATATATTGATGATAATATATTAAGAAAATATCTTGAAAAAATTGAACATGTAACATCTGTTCGTATTAATAAAAAAGCTTCAAGTATTATTTTTACTTTTAATGAAGATGTATGTGAACAAATTGAAGAAAGATTAGAATCTGTTGATTCAAATAAATTATTAAGTTCTCTTGATAGTGAAGAAGCAGTTTGTGTATCTTGCGTGAGTGATGAGGAACCTAGTTTAAAAGGTGTTGCAATTGCAAGTACTGCTTTAGTTACAGAGAGACTAATCAAAAATGATTTACTTAATGCAACTTTATCAACTACAGCAGCAACGCCTTTATTAATAGAAGGGACTAAAGAGCTTTTTAAAGAAGGACTTACTTCAAAAGTACTAGAGAGTGCTGCTGTTGGTATTTCATTACTTAGAAAAGATTATCTTGCAGCAAACTCAACAAATGCAATGTTAGAGCTTGGGGAGTATATTGAAGATACTACAGTTCATAGAAGTGATGATTTATTAAAAGAACTTGCTAAACCAAATGTAAAAGAAGCATGGGTTGAAAAAGAACAAGATGGTAAAACAGTTGAAATCTTAATTGATTCAGAGCTTATTGAAGTTGGTGATATTGTTGTTGTTGGTGCTGGTAGTACTATTCCTGTTGATGGTCATATTGTTTATGGAGATGCTAGTGTTAATCAAGTATCTATGACAGGTGAAGCTGAGCCTATTAAAAAACAAAGAGGTGATAGAGTAATTTCTGGAACTGTAATAGAAGAGGGTAGACTTAAGATTTGGGCTGAGCATGTAGGTTCAGACACAGCAACACAAAGAATTAAACACTATATAGAAAACTCACTAAATGAAAAATCATCAGTACAACTAAAAGCTACAAAATTAGCTGATAAACTTGTACCTGTAACTTTAGGTTTAGCTGGATTATCTTATTTAGTAAAAAGAGATTTTGAGACAGTTGCTTCTATTTTACAAGCAGATTACTCTTGTGCTTTAAAACTTGCAACTCCTGTTGCTTTTAAAGCTACAATTTCTAAAGCTGGACATGAAGGTATTATGATTAAAGGTGCTAAATCAATTGAGGCCTTACATCAAGCTGATACTTTTGTATTTGATAAAACAGGAACATTAACTCAAGGTGACTTGGAAGTTATTGCAGTTGAATCTTTTGATGAGCAATGGAGTGAAGAGAGACTTCTTAATTTAACTGCAAGTACAGAAGAACATTATTTCCATCCTGTTGCTGAAGCTGTTGTAAAAGCAGCAAAAGAGCGAGGTTTTGTACATATGCACCATGAAGAAGTTGAGTTTATTGTAGCACACGGTGTAAAAACAGAAGTTGATAAAAAAGCTGTTGTGATTGGTTCTAGACACTTCTTAGAAGATGATGAAGGTATTGATTTTTCAAAATATAAAGAAAAAATACAAGAATCTCTTGATAGTGGAAGAACTTTACTTTATGTAGGTTACGACAATAAACTATTAGGTACTATTGCCTTAGCTGATAAGTTACGAATCAATACAAAAGAATCAATTGATAGACTAAAAGATTTAGGTGTAAAAAATATTGTAATGCTTACAGGTGATACACAGCAAAAAGCAGAACAAATTGCAGAGGAACTTGGTATTGATGAGGTAAGAGCTAATTTATTACCAAGTGATAAAGCAAATATTGTTAAAGAGATGATGCAAGAAGGTAGAAAAATTGCCTTTGTTGGTGATGGAATAAATGATGCACCTGCATTAATTTCTGCACACGTTGGTATCTCTATGAGTAAGGGCGCTGATATTGCAAAAGCTACTGCTGATGTATCATTATTAAAAGATGATATTGCAGCTGTAGTTGATGCAAAAGAGTTTGCAAATAAAACAATGAAGTTAATTAATAAAAACTTTAATGCCACAGTTGGAATCAACTCAGCAATTTTAGCAGGGGCAACTTTTGGTGCATTTTCACCAATTGTAACGGCAGTGTTACATAATGGTACAACAATTGGATTATTACTTAATTCAATAAAAGGTGTAAAACTAGAAAAATAAGAATTTTATATATAATCATGATAATAGTTATCAGTTTCTTTTAAAGAAACATCTGGTAGTATAGTGATAATTATTATCATAAGGATTATATATGCCATTTCTATTACCTTTAGCAGCTGTTTTAACTACTGCTTTAACAGTACAAACACTTAAAGATACACATAAGACAATGAAACGAAGAGAAAGAAGGAAAAAGCGAGATGAAAACAGATCTTGATATAGATTTAGAACTTAAAAAAGAAGCTGCAAAAATTGGAATGACAGCTACTTTAGGAGCTACTGTTGTAACTTCAATGTTTATGAAAAATAAACTAGCTAAAAAAACTCATATCGTTGCTGGAGTTGCCTTTTGTGGCTTTGCACTTTGGCATCATCTTCTATATAAACCAAAGAAAAAAAACAATAAAAATGATAAGAATACTGAATCAACTTTGTTAAAAGAGAATTATTAGTATTTGTAATTTTTGTTTACTTTTGATATACTACAACAAATTTATAAATTTTAAAGGCTTATTTATATGATTACTAGTGATGAAGCGATAGAAGAATTAAAGAAAATTGTAAAACAAAAAGGTCTTAAATACACTGAGCAGAGAGAAATTGTATTAAGTATTTTAATACATGCAACTGATCATTTAAGTGCAGAAGACGTATATAATCAAATTAAAACACAATACCCAGAATCTAATATAGGAATAGCAACTGTATATAGAGCATTAAGTTTCTTAGAAGAGGTTGATTTAATCACATCAATTACTTTTGGAACAGATGGAAAAAAATATGAAAGTAATGCTAAATCTCACCATGACCACCTTATTTGTACAAAATGTGGAAAGATTGTTGAGTTCTTAGACGATGAAATCGAAAAAAGACAAGAAAGAATTGCTAAAAAAAATAAATTTAAAATTACAAGTCACTCTATGCAACTGTATGGTACTTGTTCTGACTGTCAATAGCATCTTAAAAGCCTAGGCTTTAAGATGCTTTTTTTATTATAAAATATCACCTTTGATATTTTCTGCCCATGCAGAAATTCTATCATCAGTTAAATCATCTTGATTATCTTCATCAATTACTAAACCAACAAAATTACCATCGATTTCAGCTTTTGAATCATCATATTCATAACCATCAGTTGAAGTAGAACCTACAATAGTTGCACCTGCACTTGAAACTTGCTCATAAATAATACCTAAGGCATTACAAAAGTCTTCTCCGTATCCTTCTTGATCACCTAGACCAAATAAAGCTACAGTTTTACCTGAGAAATCAATTGCTGCGAAATCATCCCAGATCTCATCGAAATCATCATTTAATTCACCTTCACCCCAAGTTGAACCACCGATAACTACTTTATCAAATTCGTTGATTTTATCAACACTTGTACTGCTTAAATCAAAAACTTCGATTCCTCCAAGTTCACTTGCAATTTTACCAGCGATCTCTTCACTGTTTCCTGTACTACTTGTAAAAAATAATGCTGTTGACATTTTTGTTCTCCTATAATTTATAATTAATTGTTAATTATCTCTTATTGCTGATCTTAGTGAATAAGGGATAGCTTTAATCTGATATGTACCATCTTTTAACTCATCTACGTACACTGGAATATGTTTAGTAAAGCCATTGTCTTTTGGATAAGCTAGATATACCTGATTAAATTCTCCTTTTTTTATACACTTAATAGCATCTTCTAGTTCTTCTTTGATATTAGGTTTTTTTCTATTTATATTTTTCCAAGAAGTATATATTCTTACAGAACATACACCTTTCTCTTTTAAAGAAATAGAGTCACCTAAGTCAACTACATCTTTTGTAGGATGTAGCTTACTTATTTTATCTAGAACGAACTCATGAAATAGTAAATGCTTATCAATAAGCAACTGCATATTGTTATTTATAAAACAGTATGAAATTAATTTTGCAGCTGGCAATAAAGTATTACTTGTTACGAAAGTCGAGTGATTAGTATTGCAGTTTGTATAGTGGTTTATGATTTTTGTTGAGTTAATACAGAAATTAAAAACTCTTTTATCCTTATGTGTTCTTACACATGAAATTGGTAATAGAGTATTGATTTTATATTTAAATGCTTCTTTTAGAGTATAAGAAGAAAGTCTTTTTTGTTCATATTTAGTAAATTTACATACAGACTTTAATACATTGTTACTTAAGTTTAAAAATAGTTGTCTAAGTTTATTCTTTGAGTTAAATGTATCAAAATCTTTTGGTAAATATTCTCTATTATTGTCAAATCCAACATAGTCATCACAATAATTAAAATAGCTAAACATTATTTTCTTTTCTCACAATTTGCGTAACAGTCATTACAATCTTTAATGCCCATAATTTTTACATACTCATCATATACACAAGATACTGATCTTTTAGCACAGATAAATGGTATATTTTTTTTCTTAGCTTCATTTTTATACTTTAACATAGTGTTATGGTTTAAAAATGATGTTAGCATTACAATACAATCTGTATCTAATGGCACCTTTTTTTTAGGTGCAGAAGATTTCTTTCTTGCATCCCAATGATTTATGCTTTTTGCACCAAGTTCTGTCAACATATTGGAAATATGTTGGATCCTGTCTCCACCAATAATTAATACACTCATTTTAGCTCCTCCACCGATCTAGCAAGTACAACCAGTAGGTTTTACTAGATCATTTTTATTTTCAAATTCGTAACAAGTTATCATGATATTTCCTTTGTATTGATAATCATTATTAGTATTTTAGTGGAGTTATTCTTAAAGCAAGATTAATAGTGAGAATAATTATCATAATAATAAAAATTTGTAAAATATTTATTTTTTTGATATAAAAAAAGGGCAAAGAAAATTAATTCTTTGCCCTTAAAAGAGTGTATTTATGTTATTTATTAAAATTCGTAAGTTACGTTAGCAACTAATTTTGATTTATCTTCGTCACTTTCTAAAGATAAATCTGTATACATAACTTCTGCAGATAAATTATCATTGAAAGAGTAAGCAGCACCTACTGTTAATTCTTTATCTTTTTTATTTGTTACATCACTATCAGCTTGTGCATATAAAGCAGCTAATTCAACATCAGCAATTGTATAACCAGCCGTAGCATATACAGTTTTAGAATCAGCAGCGTATACGTAATCACCTAATTCTTCAGTAGGGTCAATATTATCACCAAATGAATCCATAGAACCAATTCCGTCTTCATCAACAGAAATATATCCAGCAGATAAGCTTAAACCTGCTACTGCAGTTCTTGCTTCAAATGCCATAATTGAACCATCTTTCTTAGTACTTGCAGCATCTTCAGAACTTGCAGCATAGTGTCCTGTTAATCCAAACATATCATTATCGTAATCAGCTTTAAATCCATAGAAGTCAGCTGCATCTTTAGCAGAATAGAAATAAGGGTTTAATACAGCACCTTCAATTCCTTCATACTTAGCATCTACAACGTAAGCACCATCTTTAGTTACATCAGCAAATTTAGAAATTTCGTCATTTCCAGCAACAGCTTGTCTAGTTGTGTATCCTAAAACTAAAGTAGTTGAAGGAATAGTAGTAATAGCTGCTACTGCCGCTTCATTAAAGTCACCTAACCACTCTAAATCAATTTCTTGTCTACCAACAGTTAATGAACCAAAGTTGTTAGCATAAGATACGTTAAATACGTTCATTACAGAATCAACAGCAATATCATCATTTGAATCATTATCTTCTTTTTCAGTAAATACGTGAGCTGCTCTAAATCCAGTGTTTAAAGTTAAACCACTGAAAGAATCAGTAGAGTAGTTAACTCCAATTGTTCCTACAGAGAAACCTGAGTCTGCTGTATTGTCATTGTCCCATGATTGATAGTGAGCAGATAAATCCCCAGAAGTTTTTCCGTTTTCAAAAGCTTTTGAAATTGTGTTTGACTCAGCGTAAGCAGCAGTTGATAATACAGCTGCACTTGCAATAATACTTAATTGTTTTTTCATTTAATATGTCCTTTATTTTTTGAATTTTTAGGAGAAAAAATTCAATTTGCATCGTAATGATAATGAATATTAGTTTAAAATATACTTATATTGATTTTAGTTATCATTATATATACATAATGCTAATATTGTATTTTATAAAAATACTGATTAAATGCAACTTAGTTGCAGACTTTATGTAAATTTACATACCAATCATCACCTATATCTTCTTTTTCTAAGTCATGTAAGATTAGTTCTATTGAATCGCCATTGTAATTTGCTTGTTCAATTTTTTCTTCGGGTACGTCAAGTGCTTCTGTGCAGTAGTCTAATACTACTTCATCATAAATAAATTCTTCGCTTCTCCATCCATCTTCAAATGTTGAAATTGAAAAATAAGTTTCCATGTAAATCCTCATATAATAATATTTATGAGAATTATTATCAATTAATGCTTAAAAAAATATTATAGGGAAGTGTTTTTAAGAAAATAGATTAAAAAATTAATCTATTTCTTACTTTGCGGTGAGTATCTAAAGAATACAAATAGAACTGCTACCATTACAACAACAGTAAATACAGACATGAAACTTAATTCTACTTCAGGTCCTGCTCCTCTTTGATAATCTTTTGGCATAAATAAAAACATTGTAGAAAGTAACATAAATGATGATGTAATAACAGCAATTAAATGTGCGAATACTTTATGAAACTTTGTAATATAAAAATCTTTTACCATTTTCCATGTAAAAATTGATGCAGTTAATACTATTAGTAATACTACGATTTTCTCATATTGTGGATCCAAGGTGCTTCCTTAATTTAAAGTCATATATTTTATGGACAATATACTTAAATAAGGCTTTTAAAAGTCTCTAAGTAAGTATTTTGATAAGTCATCCCAGGGATTTGGCATAGTATCTTCTGTAAAGTAAACATATTCAAATCCTCTAAGTTTTGATTCTTTTAAACTTTTTGTAAAACCTTCTTTTTTCATTGTATGTAAAAGTACTGAAAGTTTTGTAGTTTTATTAGCTTTATTTGTTTGTTTAGGAAAGGAATTATTCCAGGCTTCATATGAGTTTTCATAAGTGATTACAATATTTGCTAGATTTAAGTCTATATATTCTTGGGCTGTTGTATATCCTGCATTTAAAACATTAAAATCAAAATCTAAACTTTTTGTATATTTAAGTAAGTCCGAGTATTTTTCTAAAAACTTTACATCTGTACTTGTTTCATCAAAAAAGATACCACTTACTCCTGCATCTTGATAAAACTCTGACCATCTGTATATATCTTCTTTTATTTCATATGGGTTTCTTTTCCCATACTGAGTGTATACATATCCAATTACTTTAATATTATATTCTTTTAATAAATTTATACCTTTGATATATTCATAATCTACTTTTGTGTTTGGCCCATTTAAAGGATTTATAATTGCGTAAACATTAATGTTTTTCTTTTTTATTAATTCAAATTTATCAATATATTCATTCCATTTGCTTGGGTAAGAATACAAAGGAATTAGTAAACTAGCACTTTCCTTTGCGAACAAACTAAGTGTAAATATAAATAACATAAATATCTTTTTCATTTTAAACCTCATTTTTTGAAAAAACATAGAAGTTAATTCTGTCTATTTTATATAGTGAAATAATCATTGCAACAAATAGTGTAAATAAAACAGAATAAAAGTATGAATATCCTACATATTCATATGGTAAATCCTTCATAAACAGACTAATTAATAGGTTTGATATGAAAAATATAAGTGAAATACTAAGTACTTCTTTTTGGTAATCAAAATAATATAAAAATATAATTAGTGTATTTAATATCATTTGTAGTGATACTGCAAATACTGTTATTCTAAGGAGTGGAATACTTGCAATATTTGTATTTGTATTGTCTAGAATATATTGAATTGAAACTACAAATAATAAAGATAATATAAACTGAAAAACACTTACTCTTATCAAGCCTTTGTAAAAAGAATTTTTTAATTCATTTTCATAAGATTGAATTACGCTTAGATTTTTTTTGTTTTCAATTGCAGAGAAATAATCCCTTTGATGCTCATAAAATACTGTTTCAATATATATTGTAAAATATGCTGTTGTTGGAATAAGTAGTAAATAAGAAATAAATACAACAAAATCATAATCAGGGAAAAAGTAAAAACCTTTTGATAATTCTACTCCTTTTAGTGAGAACCAGTAAACAAATTTATCAATCCACATTGCCAAATATAAGAAAAAACCACTTATAAATAAAGGAATATATTTAGGGTTTATTAAAAATTTAAAATCAAAAATTTTATCTGTTTTAAAATCTAATTTTAATTTTGCTATTAAAACACAAATTGAACTTAGTGTTCCAATTGTAAAACCTTTTAGAAGCTCTTCTAAGCTAGTATTTAGGACATAAAACAACAAAAGAAAGGATAAGATCATTCCAAACAAAAAAGAGTAGGTTACTAAGTTATAGTCTTTTAACGTACTAATAAATACCATTATTAACCAAAGTATGGAAAATGCTGTAAATAAAGAAGCTATATGGATTGTATTTTCTACAAATCCTGTATAAAAGTAAACATATGTAGCTGAAATACTAAATGAAATAGAACCAATTACAATAATTCCACTTATAAATATTGCAAATATACTATCAAAATTTTTCTCATAAATTTTATCGGATAAATATCTTGTAATTATATTTATAAAAGGTGCTGATAAAATCATTGAAAAAATAAAACAATAAATAAGGATATTCATAAAATCTAAAAATAGTGTTTTTTCAATTATATCTTTTACAAAAAACTTTACTAATAGTAGTGTTACAATAGAAATAATCCAAGGGCCAGATGTTATAAACATACTTTTTAAAGCGACACTTACCTTAGGAAAATAGTTTTTTTCACTATCTAAAACTTTTTGTAATTCAAAACCAATTCCCGCCATTATTTACCTTCACTTAGATTGATGTTTTTTTCATAAATTTTTTTATAATTTCTCAAAAAATCTTCCTCGTTATAAAACAAATCAACTCTTTTCTTACCATTAATTGAACACTGCTTATAGAAGTCTTTATCTTCTATATATCTAAAGATTGCTTCTGCAGTTTGTTTTGGATTTACGGATTTTGTAATAAGCCCTGAAATACCAACTGTATCTTCAGCACCGCCTTCTAACATCTCTTTACATCCTCCAACATCAGTTGCAATACATGGAACTCCACTTGCATTTGCTTCACTTAAAACTAAAGGTTGACCTTCTGATAGGGATGTTAATACCATTAGGTCTATTTCTTCTAAGAATTCATTTGGCTTTACTAAGCCTATGAATTTTATATTTTCTTCCAGTTCGAAAATAGAGATTAAGTTTTTACAAGATTCAAAATAGTTTTTATCTTCATCTGTTGGACCTGCTACTAAAAATTGCGTATTAGGATATTTTGATACAACGATTTTTGCTGCTTTAATAAATGTTTTTACATCTTTAATTTTTACTACTCTCCCTAAGAAACCAATCTTAATATTTGAAGAATCTATTTTTTCTCTTAATTTGAATTTGAACTTTTGTATGTTGATCCCATTTCTTACAAAATATACTTTTCTTTTTTTTGCACCTTCTTTTATTTGAATTAAGTTGTTTTTATGATTTAAAGAGATGATTTCATCACAATATCTATATGTGATTTTTGAAATTAGTTTAAAAGATTGTGCCCATATATCTTTGTATAAAGATATAGATTTTTTTGGATTATATGCTTCATAATTTCTATCTGCCCAATCTGCAATAGTAATATCCATTTTTCGCTCTCTTGTATAAATACCATGCTCTGTTAGCATTAATCTTGAGTTTGGATATTGGATTTTACACATTGTTGCAAATAATCCAGCATAACCAGTTGAAATAGTATGATAAACTTTTGCCTCTGGTACTTTATGAATCATTACATTTAAAAAAGAGTAATAAACACTTCTTAATGACCAAAAGAAATCTAAATAAGACTTAGATTTAAATTCACTATTTTCATAGAACTTATTTATATAATCAAACACTTCCTGTGAATATAAAGCTTGTTGCATTAGTTTATTTCTTTTTGATGTGGATAAGTCTTGTATATTAGTTACAATTTTTTCAAACTCTTTAAAAGAGAAAAACTTATCAATAAAGCTTTGAATATTGCTAAAACCTTTAAATTTTTTAGGTGCAAAAATTGAACATTTTACTTTTTTTCTTATATAAATATGATGTATTTTATTTACATTTTTAGGAATGTCATATTTCAAAGTATACTTCTCATCATCAGAAGCTACAAGTGTTACAATATCAAAAGTTAAATGTGGATAGTTATTTAGTATTTGATGAATCCATGAGGCAACACCTCCACTAATATATGGATATGAACCTTCAACTATAAGACAAATATCTACTTTTTGTTTATTTTTTTTAAGAAACATTTTGCATCCAGAATTCATATGAGTTTTCATATTTTGTATTTTTAAGATCACTTTTATCTATCGTAATTAGTATTTCATATAAATTTTTGTAATTGGATTTCTTATAATAATATTCAATAAATAAAAACTTATTTTCTAAGCTTGGATTTTTTTCATTTAAATATTTCAAATCTTCATAAATAGTATTAATTTGATTGTATTTTATACTAAGTAATAGGTATAGATAATATAGTTCTTCTTTTTGTTTTAAAGCTTCTACTTCTTCAAAAGAATTAAATATTTTATTTATATATTGTTCTTCTAGGAAAACATCAATTAGTGAAGATTGAATATATCTATCATATGTTTCAATAAGTTTTTTTACTAATATATTTTTTTCTTTCTTATCTTGAATATTTTTTATTTTGTTCTCTAAAATATATATTTCATCTTCGAAGAAATTTTCCATTTTTTGTAATGAATTACTTGCTAAAATTCTTACAGTTTCATTCTCATCATTTAGTGCAATTCTAAGTAAGGCAATAAACTCTTTATTAGGGTTATAAACAGCCATTCCTATGAGCTCAATTTTTTCATCTTCTTTCCCATAATATAAAATATCTTTGTATGATTCTATTTTATCAAGATCAAAAATATCGTGTTTTGTATTTATTTCATATTCATCTAATTGATGAAATATATTTCCTCTAGTTTCTTTGTTTTTAAATAGGTCTTTCCCTGAACTTGTATTCTTTAATAATTTTAAAATATTAAAAAGTATTAGTGATATTATTATTGCAATAAAACCTATTTCTTGAAAAAAGAGTGTGAATATAACTAATAAAACTATCCAGACTTTCATTTTAGTTAATTCCTATACTATTTTGTAAGTTATCTAATTGAGCTTTATCATTTATTTCAATAGTTTTCATATTTATATTGTATTTATGGGGTAAAAAACTAACTTTATTTAAAATATTTTCTATATTTTCAACTTTTGTAAGAGGTAGTAAAAAGATAAAGTTATTGTTTTTATGATTATAAAAAAGAATATCAGTTGTTCTAAATGTTTTATTAAAAATTTCTTCCATTTCTTCAAATAATTCGTCTTCTCTTGTCTTGTCTAAGTTTTTAAAATCTTTTGATGATACATTTATCATTGAGGAATTTATATTGTGCCTTTTTGCCATAGACAGCTCTTGAATAATCATTTTATTTAAGAAATCAAGATTATAAATATTCTTATCATTATATGCAAAGGATGTTTCTTTTTGTTTTTCATAGATTAGTACATTTTGTATTTGTAATGATAATAAATCAACAAAATAAGATAAGTTTTTAATTGTTACTTTATCTAAATCATAGAAGTCTAAATCTTCTACAATTACTAGTCCATAAAATTTATTTTCATTTAGTTTTATTGAAATAAGTATTTTCTCATTAAAAGTATCACTATAGTTTAAGGCACTTTGAATATTCTTTTTATGATTTTGTATATAGTGTAATAATTCATTTGATAAAGGTGTTTCTATTTTATTTTGATATGTTGAATATTTATATTTAAATTCAAGATCTTCATATTTATAGAAACTCATTTTTCCACTAGGGATCAATCTTAGGAAATAGTTTAATACATTGTTTTCAATTTTATTAATATTGAAATTTGAAATTTCGCTAATAGTTTCTCTAATTTTTATAGATTCCTTATTTTCAGAAATCAATCTTTTTTCAATTTGTCTTTTCTCTTTTCTAACCTTTGAACTAAGTTCTAATATCCTATGAATTTTATCATCAAGTCTTAATAGTTTTTCTTTTAATTCTTCGATTGTATTTTCTGATTTTTCTAGTTCAAATCTAATATATAAAGAAATTGTTGCACTAATAAAGTATGGGAAATATTTTAAAAAAAGCTGTTCATAAATTGAAACATCTTTAGTATTTAAATAGTTTAGAATATCACTTGAAAAGTAGATATACATCACACTAAGTATTAAAAAAAGAATAGTGTAGTTTTTTAATTTTATCTTTGTTTGTAAAGATAAAATAAACATTAAGGCTGTAAGTAAATATATTATAATCATTTTATTCCTAATCTAAAAAGTAATATGAAAAATAAAGCATAGAAGTATAACTATACTCATTTGTTAAGGTGTCTTTTGAAATAGAGTTATTTAAAGCTGTATTTATGTGCTTATTTGAATATTCAATATTAAAGTTTGCAAAAGGACTTATCTCACTATCTTTATATTCAATACCTAAAGAGTAAAGATACTCAATATTTTTATTAAGATTATTACTCTCTCCAAATGAGATAATAGGATTTGATAAATTATCATATCCATAAGTATTACTACCACTTACTTTTTCATAAATATAAGCAAAACTTAAAAAGTATTTTTTATAAAAAGGATAGTAAATATTTAATTCTGCTCTTTTTCTATTAAAATTGTTATTTGTTTCATTATATTTGAAGTACTCTAAATTAGTTTCATAAAAAAACTTATCAAAATAGTTTGAAGCATAAGATAAACCAAGTTTATTTTGAATTAGTTTATTATTGATAGTAGCTTTTGAGTTTATGTCTATTTCTCTTTTTGCTTGTATAGAGATATTAGATTGTAAGATATTTTTTACTTGAATATTTACATACTCTTTTCCTGCACCTAAAATTATATCTTCGTTTATGTTTGTAGCAATAATTTTAGGTGAATAGTATTTATTATATTTATCTACTCTTGCTTTAATTTTATATTTTTTTGAAGTATATACACCTTCTATATGTGCTTGTTTGATTTTATTTCTAACTCCAAAGGAACTGTTAAAATTATGACTTAGCTGTTTTTTTATTTTTAATGTTTGATCTTTTAAATAATTATTCTTGTTGTTTAATGCTAAACTTTTTTCATATGCGCCTAAAGCATTATGTTTGTATGAGACTTTTTCATAGGCATTTCCTAAATCTTGATATAAAACATATAAATCCTTATCCTTTGGATACTTTTCTTCTATTTGTGCTAGAAGTTTATCTGCTTCATCAAACTTTTTCTTTTGTATTAATACTTGAAGTTTTAATTTTTTTAATATCTTACTAGTTTCAGTCTGCTTTTTATATGTATCTAAAATCTCTTCACTTTGATTATAATGCCTATTTTCGTAAAAATGTCTTACAAGATCAGCTATTAGAAACTCATTGTTATTTGATTGATTTATCAATAATAAAAATTCATCTTTTACTTCAAAAGGATTTGTTACTCTTGCTTTAGAATTTAAATAAATTCTTTGATTTTCAAATGTATCTTTCTTAATATTTTCTATAACATATGAATAATGTTCACCTGCTTTTTTCTTATTTTTTTGATCAAAATAAATTTGAGCTAAGAAGTAGTTTATTTCTATATCTTTTGGATTGTTATTATAAAGTTTTAAAAGATATTCTTTAGATTGTTTAAGATTTCTTGTCCATAAGTTTGTAATAGCAAGATTTTTTAATGCTAATTTATTCTCTTCATATATATTTAAAGCATCATTTGATAGTTCAATAGTTTTAGCATAATCATTGATGCCTAAAAAATATTCTGCAATTTGCGCGATAAATTGAGGATCATTTGACTTTTTGGCAAACTCATAAAAGTGTTTATTTTTCTTTTCTTTTGAAAAGTTTTGTATATAATTGTTTAACTTTTTAAAAGTTGTGGGTGTACCAAAAACAGAGTATGTCTCTTCTGTAAATAATTTAAGCTTTTTATATCTATATCTAAATAGTTTTGCTTTTCCTTCTTCATTTTCTGATTTCGCTAAAGCTTTCATTTGAAAAGGAAGTGTCTTTTCATTCATTTTATTAGCTATTGTTGCTTGTATTAATGAAGGATTTATTTCTTTTGGTTTATGCATTAGCAGCAGTTTTTTAGCTTTTTCTTTTTCTCCTAAATACAAATAAGTATTTATTGATAATTCTTTAAATTTATCAAAACCAGGGTTGATTGAATTTATTTTATTTAATAATATGTTAATTTTATCAAATTCATCTAAATCAATATAATAAGCTATAATTGACTCTATTTTTACTATATCTTTATTTTTAATCGAATTAATAGATAGAAAATCAAGAAAGTCTAATAGTTCTTCATTTAGATATGAATATTTAATCAATTCATCTAAACTCTCTTGTTCATTTGTTTTTATATATCTTTCTTTATGTAATTTAATATATGTATCTATATCTCCCTCATCAAGATATATTGCAATTAATTTATTAAAATACTCTTTATTATCAGTTTTTAAATATAGTCTTGAATAAATATTTTTAAGTTCTTTAAAGTCTTTAAACACATCATTTAAATAAATATATTCATCTTTGTTTTCAAATAAGTTTAAATTATCTAGCTCTTTTTTTGAATATAGGTCTTTAGCATTATCAAAAGATTTTGAAAATATTAGATATTTTACTACACTTGTATACTCATCATTTTTTAATTTTTCTTCCTTTGCTAGTGTATACAGATTCTCAAGAGAGTATTTTTTTTCACCTAAAGAAAATAAATCAAATAAGATAGATTTATCTTTTGATTTTTCATATTGTTCAATCATATATTCTGTTTGCTGCTTCATTTTTTTTGTAAAGCTTGTTAAATCAACTAGTTCTTGAAGTATTTTATTAGAAGCGTGATCTTTATATAATTTATCTAACCAATAAATTGCTTTTTTATAATCACCTTTTGCTTTATAGTATTCAATAATTTTACGAGCAGTTTTTTGATCTTTTGTTTTATTGTAATACTCTTGTGCAGATGGGATATGTTTATCATCATTTAATATTTCTAATGTTTCAATATATTTCTTTTGTAATATAGTGTTTTTAGGATCTTCTTTAATTTGCTTTGAATACTCATCTTTTAGAGCAGTATGATTACTTGATTTTTCATAAACATAAGATAATTCTTTTGTTTCAGGTTTTATAAAAAGAGCTAAGGCAACACACGAACTTACAAAAATTACTAATAATAAAATAGATTTAATATTCATTAGTTTACTCTCACTATAGCTTCTTTTATTTTGTCTTTTAATCTAATATACGTAACATCAAGCTTTTTATCATAATATGTGTTTATTATTTGTTTAGAAAATGCGCTTTTCTTACCCTTTAATCTAAATTCTCTTAATTCTTTGATATTAGATATATGATATTTGTTCTTTTCTATTTCTTTGATTTTTATATTATGAAAGTTTTTTGCAATTTTTATATATTCACTTGGGTATATATATTCAAAATCATTTTTATCTAAATATTTATAAATAGTTTTTAAAGCATTGAATGAACCTTTTTTAGCAAATGAGTAAAAGTGATAATATACATTTACTGGTTTTATTCTTTTTGGATATCCAGTATTTTCAAATGTTGTAATTACTTTTTTAAATCTCCAATAATTGTCTGTCCAGTCCTCAGTATAAGTGTTTTCATTACTATTTGATGAGTAAATCTGAGTAGCTCCTTTCATATATAAACCAATAGGCATTACGTAAGCATAACTATTAAAGGCTAGGTCAAATCTAGAATCACCACCATTAAAAGCAAGAATTTTGTGATCAATAACATATTTCAAATCTCTAATTGAAGGATAACAATCTCCTGACCAATATAAGACATTTACCTTTTTTGAAGGTATTAATTTCTGAATATAGGATATGGACTCATGAATTTCATATTCTAAATTAACTTGTTTATCTTTTTCTTGAAAAGCTGGTATCTCATCATCATATAAAACTCTTTTAGCATTTTTATCAGTGGAATAAGCAACCATTCCTTTTCTCCAGTTGAATGGATGCGTGTATGTATGAGAAGCAGGTTCTACAAAAGAAAGCTCTAGAAGTTTTTTTGCATTATCATTAAACAGTTTAGGCTTAAAATCTTTAATATTTTTAAACATTGGATTTTTGAATATTGGTCCATTTTTATCAAGTTCAACTGCAATAAATGAAATCCCAGTTCTAATAGGTCTTTTACTTAAAAAATCATATCCATTTTCTATTGTATATTTTTGATTATATGATTTTGAAAGTATCCCATCTCCGTCAATATGAATATATGATATTCTTTTACCATTTTTTGTTGAAGTATCTGGTATTGGGTAATTAGTTTTATAGACTCTCTCTACTAATTTAAAAGGATCCATAATCCATCTGTTCCCACCAATTCTTTTTGCATCATAAAAAACTGAGTCTGCTTGAGCATAAAATCCCCATGGAGCAAAAAATGCTGTTTTAGAAATATCATTTTTATATTTTTCTTGAAAAATTACTTCAATATTCTTACTATGAGTATTTATTTGGCTAAAAGCTTTATTAGTTAGAAATGAAACTTTTTTTTCAAAGTTAAAATATTCTTTTTTATAATTTTGTTTAACAGCAGATGTATCTTTTGTCCAAGATGAACCAAGTGAGAAGTTAAAACTATTTGTAAGTATCTTATTAACTTCTTTTAAATAGCTTTTATTTTTATTATCTATATATGGAATACTTCCAATAATAATGTTTCTTTTGTTTTTAAATTTTTCAATATATTTTATTAAAGTTAGTGGATCTTTTATTGTAGTGGAATAGTTCCATAAAATTAAGCCTTCATATTCTTCTATATTTTTTTTTAAATCAATATCTTCAATTTTTTTATTTTCTGTAAAGTAACCATAGTAATTTAAAACAGATTCTAGTTTTCTATGTACATGGGAATTTGGTACAGTATCTGTACTTTCATGTAATACTAGAATTTTTCTTTTTATATCTGTGGCATTTAGAAATGTTGTAGATAATACAATAATAAATAAAATAATAAGTTTGATTTTCATATTTCTCTTTAGTGATAAGATTATGGATTATATTATATTTGTAGTGAATAAATACTTACAATTTATAGTGAAAAAGTGTTGAAATACAGTGCTTTAGATAAAGTTTGATTAAAGTTTAAATCATAATTTTTCTAGTACTTATACAGAGGCTTTCTATAAAGAAAATAATAATAAATTGTATTTTCATTAAATTTTAAAATCTACACATTTAATAAGTATTTTTATTATTTATACTTGATTATAGAAAGATTATTTTAAATTTTTTTGTAAATTAATATAATTAAATATCTTGTAATTAATTATATTTTATTGTAAATAAATAAATTAAATATAAAAAAAGATAAACAATTGTATAATAATTAAAAATAATAAATTACAAGGTAATTAAATGCAAATAATTATATATAATCAAAAAGGTGGTGTTGGTAAATCTATGATCGCTACGCAGCTTGCACTACATTTTGATACTACTATTATAGAGCTTGATCCATATGGTATGCTTAGGGATACTTTAGGGGAAGAAGTTGTATATAAAGTGGAGTTAAATGAAGATGTTCCAAATATAAAAGAAGGGGATGTTATTTATGATTTTGGTGGTTTTGATGATTTAAGACTTGATGAAGTTTCTAAAAATGCCGATTTAATCATTTTACCGTTTAACCCAACTATTAATTCCCTTGGAACGACACTTAAAAGTTATGAAAGAATAAAAGAACAAAATATTCCAGTGCTTTTTGTAGTGAATTCAGTAATAAATGAAAAAGATGTAATTGAATCAATAAATTTTATACAAGAAAATACTCAAGATGAAATAGACTATTTTGTAATCCCACACACAAGAGCTTTACAAACTGTAGAAAATGAAGGTGTAAGTATTTTAGAGTTTGCAAATACAACGGGTTTACGTAAACATACATATAGAAAAATAACAGCTACAATGAGAGAGTTTATTTCTAAAATTGAAGAATATTTATAATAATTAACTAGGAGTTATTATGGCAAAAGCAAAGTTTGAAAATTTAAAAAATGTTGAAAAAAAAGAAAATTTCACCCATAAAGATTTACAGCAAAAAAAAGCTGGAAGGCCTAAAGGAAGTAGTGTAAAAAAAGAACAATCAAATGCATCTTTGACTATTGCTTTAACTCCTAGTCAAAAAAAACAACTAGAAGAGTATGCTCAAAATGAATATCGTTCTGTGGGAAGTGTAATAAAAATGCTTTTAATAAAGAATGATATTATAAGTATGAATGAATAAAAAATAACAAAAAAATAATTTATTTTACCGCTTTATTAAGGCTATAATTCCATGTAAGAATACGTTTGCAAAAAGTTAAATAACATTTTGTAAATCACTTAATAAAGAATATTTATGAGCACTTACAATAGCAAATTTATCAAAATATTAGATACAAATGAAAAAGATTTAGATAAATCTTTGGTTGATAGTTTATATTTTGATAACACTCCTCCACGCTTAGTTTTAGGTTTTATTTCACCTCACGTAAATTTTGATTTAGTATCAAGTAAAATAAGGTCTTTTTTCCCAACTTCTGTAAAGCTAGTACTTTCAACAACAGCTGGTGAGTTATGTACTTTTAATTTAGATGAAAAAAATGATTCACTTTATCATGATGCCTCTTCTATTTGGGATAATATTGTCTTACAAAGTTTTAGCGATGATATTATTGAAGCAGTGGAAGTTTTAACTATTCCCTTATTTAGTGAAAATATAGTGAATCAAACTATCTCACATAAAGAGCGAATTGAAAAAATAAGTAATGAAATAAAAAAGGTAAATATTCCTTTTAATATTAATCATGATCATACCTTTGCACTTACTTTTGTAGATGGTTTATCTAATAGTGAGAGTTTTTTTACAGAAGCTGTATATAAAAGTGGAAAATTACCATGCTTACTAATAGGTGGTTCAGCTGGTGGAAAGCTAGATTTTAAAGAGACATATATTTACAATAATACAACTCCTGTAAGACATAAAGCTGTAATTGCACTAGTTAAGCTAAAACCTAGTATAAAATATGGCGTTTTCAAAACTCAAAGTTGTGATGAAACAGATGCTTCTTTTTTTATTGCCCAGTCAAATATGTTAAATAGAAGTGTTCAAAGTGTTTTTAATCCAAGTAATAATAAAATCATCAATTTTGTAGATGCTTTATGTGATACTTTTTCTTGTACATTAGAGCAATTACCAGATATTTTATCACAATATAATTTTGCTATAAAATTAGAAAATGAGCTTTATATACGTTCTGTTTCAAACTTAGATATTGAAAATAAAAGTGTTTCATTTTTTTGTGATATTGCTTTTGGGGATATACTATATTTAGTTAAAAATAGGGACTTTGTATCACAAACAAATAGAGATTATCAAGAGTTCTCATCAAGAAAAGAGATTGAACCCCTTGGGGCTATTTTTAACGATTGTATATTAAGAAGATTACTTAATACTTCTAGTTTAGAGAATCTAAAAACTTTTAACAATATCCCAATAGCTGGAAGTTCAACCTTTGGAGAGTTATTGGGATTGAATATAAACCAAACACTTAGTGCTTTGTTTTTTTATGAAGTAAATGAAAATAGTGTGTTTTATGATGAATTTACTGCAAACTTTGTAGATAAATATGCTTCTTATTGTACATACTTTAAACAAAGAGAGATTCATCAATATCAGTTATTATCAAAGGTTAGGACTGCTTTATTGGCAAATTTAAAACAAACCTTTCCTTTAATTCAAGATATGGTTAGTATTTTGAATTTTGTATATGAAAGTACAAAAGAAGGAAATGAAGTAATAGATAATGTACTTGAAAAATTTGTATTATTTTCAAAAGATGTTATGTCAAATGTTGAGCAAAACAATAGCTTAGTAGGAGATATAGAGGTTTTAACAAATAATGCTGCTGATATTAAAAAAGTATTATCTTCTATTTCGGATATTGCAATACAAACAAATCTTTTAGCCCTAAATGCAGCTATAGAAGCTTCTCGAGCAGGGGAGGCTGGTAAAGGTTTTGCTGTTGTAGCAGAAGAGGTGAAAAAACTATCAAAGAAAACACAAATAAGTTTAACAGAGAGTAATAGCTCTGTAAATATTGCAATAAAAGGAATAAAAGACATCTCTGGAGTAATAAATACTGCAAGCGATAAATTATCACAGGTTTCAGAGAATATGACAGATATAAATGACTCTTTTCTAAAAATACACTCAAGTTCAAAACAAAGTAATAGCTATATAGAAGAGAAAAAAACTAACTTTGATAAGTTAATTCATAGTATAAATGCTATTGAATGTATTCAAAATGAACTTGAAAAATTAGAAATGAGTTTTTAATACATCTATAAACTTAATGTCTCTATATCAACAAGTTCAACTCCAATAGAGTCTTTTTTTAGTAGTTTCCTAGTATTGGCATCGTCTTCTGCTAGGGATACTAAATCTGCAAAATCATCTTTTCTAGCTTCAAATTGATAGAACTCTTTTTGTGTTTCTATTTTTAGATTGCAGTCTGTATTTTTAGTGTTGATATCAATATTTCTAATACCTTTGGCAAACTCGCCTTTTATAGCCTTGATAACTTTTTCATTTGATAATAACTGCTCTAGTGTAATCTCTAAGTTGAAATCAGATTTACATAAAATTTTATAAGTAACCAAAATCTTACCTTCCATGTATGAAACCTTTTTGTTTATATATTTTACGAATGTTAACGTAAAAATAGTACTTCCCTTAATTTTATTTCAATTTGTTATATTTTAAATGTATAATGGATAAAATAAAATGAAAAGAATTTATGTAGAGGAATTATAATGAGTTTTGAAGAACAAGGATTTTTTGATAAGGTTTACCATAGAAATGGAAAACTATACAAAAAAGTAAATAAAGACAGTATACAAGAAATGATTAATGTAGTTAATAGTAAATCATTTTCAAATAAAGACTTACTTATAGTAGATATAACTGATAATGAAATAAGAAACTTCAAAAAGATGCTAATAGAACTAGAAGCTAAAGATATAGAAGAATTATCTATAAAATTAGATAAATTAAAATATAAAGTGTATTTAAGACTGAAAATTAATAGTTAGGTTTTATGGTGGAAAATGAGGGGGATTAAAGTTAGCTATAAATAGGGGCTTTAATTAAGGTTTTTTATAAAAGACTCCTAAAAAGTACCCCATAATTTAAATTAACTAAATGTTATTTTAAATACTTTTTAAAGAAATCATCCATTTTTGGATAATATTCAGCATCTTTTTTTATATCCAAAATCTGTCTTAATACATAATCATCTAATAAGTCATCTTTTAAATCTTCAAAGTCACTTTCTTTATAAATATCTAGATAAAGATTTTTAGCTTTTGATTCAAGATATTTTATTATATCACTACTAGATATATTTTTCTTTTGAAGAATAGTTAAATCTTCTAAAAGTAGATCAACTTTTTCTATCATTTGAGAGTCTTCATTTTTTGCCCATTTAATTAAATTGTCTTTATCAAAACTATTTAAATGTGCAACAGCTATTGCTTGATTAAAACATTCTTCTCCACCATGATAAACTAAAGCACATAATCTATCCTTTATACAGTCAGTTGGAGTAAGTAGTTTTAAAGTACCAACATGAGTTTTTAATTCACTAAAATCTTTTGTTAAGTCGTTACCTAAACTAACAGGACCTGTTGGAAACTCAATATAGTTTGGATTATTAGAATATTTGTAGTATCGAGGAGGCACTTTTTCAAAGCCTAGTTCTAACATTGTTTTTTCAATTTCTTTTGATGTTACAGAAGGATTAGGAATAAAATCTATATCTAAAGAAGAAAAGTTTGATTTTGTGTATATTTCCATACAAGAACCACCTGAGAGAACAACATCAATTCTTTTTTCTTTTAATTGTGTACAAATATAAGCTGCTGTTTCTTCTAAAGAGTTTATATCATCTAATATTTTGTTTTTACTCATAAGAACCTCTCATTTCTAATGGTTTATTATTTGATCTAGGTCGAGTTCTTTTTTTTCTAATAAGATTCATTCTTTCTTCATCATCATAAGCAGAACGAGCTTTTTTTAGTAGGGCAGTTAATTCTTCATAAAAAGGGTATCTTTTATTAAGCTCGTATATTCTTACATTTGCAAGGTTTTTACCTACTATGATATTTGCAGTTTCAAATTTATCTAACTGTTTTTTTATTACAGAGGGACTTACCTCATAAAATTGTGAAATTTCTCTAATATATCCTGATTCTTTTGATAAAAGATATTGAAGTACTCTTTCTGCATTTTTACTTCCTAGTAATACTTCTAGCATGAATTATCCTTTTGTACTATAATATAAAACAAAAGTACTACTATGGAATACAAATGTTCTATAAAATATTATATATGTTCTCTATTATAGAACATAATAAAAATAATGTCAAGTAGAAATAATTATCTTTTCATAAAGTCATTCATCCAATAATCAATTTTTTCTTCTTCCCAAACTGTAATTCTAGGGCTTAGTTTAATGGGTTTAGGGAATTTATCTTCACTAACCCAAAGCCAAATAGTACTTTTAGCTACTCCAGTTTTTTTCATAACATCTGTTATTCTCAAAAAATTACTCATAGTCTTTATATTCCTTTTATTTGCTGTTTATAAAAAAGGGGTGAACCCTCTTATCTTTCATTTGCTTCATGAGGACTAATATCTAAAACTAATCCTCTCTTCATAGCTTTTTTTAAAGCAACTTTATAAATATGTTTATTTCTAGTAGATAAACTTTTCTTTTCTCTTACCTTGTCCAAGTATGTTAATAAATCATAATCTTGTAATTTAGATACAGTTTCAATAGCTAATAGCTTGATTAATAAGCCATCTTCTAATAATCTTAAATGTTCACTATTACCATCTTTATCTATAACCTCTACTTCTGTATATCTTTTCTTTAACTCTTTGTTTGTAGTTGTTCCATTAAGTGATTCTTTTGCACTGATAAAGAGTAATTCTAAATATTCTGTATCAATGTTCAAGTTATTAATAAAAGCTCTTCTAATCAATGCTATATACTCTAATTTAAACTTATAATCATCATAAATAGATACAGCTCTTTTAACTCTTTGTAATGGTAATTGTATTTGAAGAAAATTTTCTAATAAATACTCTTGTTTTATCTCTTCCCATATGGATAAAGTTTCAGCTCTTCGTTTGTTATTATGCTTTACTGCATTATCTGTAAGAGTTGATACATCTACTAGTCTTATATCATCCATAGATGTTTTAAATAGATTAACTGCATTACTTAATAAATCTTCAATAGTTAAGATATTAAATGTCTTTAAATAGCGTCTATGTATCTCAAACTCAACATTAAAAATATCTTCTTCTAAATCAAATCCGTTATTTAAAAAATATTCATACATTAAGTCTCTTTTTTTGTTCTTCTTTAATTCTTCTTTTTTGTTGTAAAGTCTTAATTTAAAAGGCTCTTTTCCAACGTATATAGTTTGTAAAGAAGTAGAACTTCCAATCTCACTAATAGTTGAATACTGCTTCTTTCTTGATACAAACATCTCTTTAGTTACAAAAGAAAAATTATATTGAATAAAACAATTTAAATCAGCTCTTGTTATTGGATAGTATCCCGTAACAAAACTCTTAAGTAAGATATTGTTTATAAAATCAATTAAAGATTTAATTCCAATAGTATAAATACCTATACCCATTAACTGAACTCTAATATCATTTAAACCTCTATTTTTATACTTATCTTTAAAACCTATTTTAAAGTAATCATTTATATCTTTGAACCAATGAAAGCCCTCAGCTTTGCCTAAAAAGTTTAAAGGTATATCATTTAGATTGATATGAATATCATTATTCTCAAACTCTATATCTTTTTTTTCAAACTTTCCTTTTACTTCTTCTACTTGGTCTAATATTTCTAGATATAAATCATCATAATTTTCATTTGATTCACAAAAGTAATAAAGTGAATCAATACCAAATATTTTTTTAGTATTACTCATTTTTTTCCTTTATGACGTATAGTAAGGGGTATTACTATAAACCCCCTAAAACTATTTACTGTCACGAAGAAAAAAACTTTGCATCAAGTGTTCTGCAAAGTCTTTTTTCTTCTTAGACACCGTAATATTTAACCTCTCCAATTACACCTACATCTACTTCAACAATTTTCCCGATTTTATCTTTTGAGTAAAGATTTACTTTATTATTTGGAATACTTACATCTAAAAGAATAATCTTTGTTGACTCATCTTGCATAATTTGTCTGCTTAATAGTTGTAGTTTTACTTTTCCTATTGTTTTAACACCAGTTTTTTTATCTGTAAAATCGTTTGATTTATAGATTCCCATTAATTCAGCTTTTAGAACTAACATCTTTAATCCTTTTAGGATTTATCTATTTATTAAATAGAAAGTTTTAGTAAACGTCTTTACTGTTATATAAATTTATATGACTTGTTTGTCAATTGATGAGAGAAGTTTAATAGAAAGTTTTATTTTTAGGAATTGATGTTTTTTGTTTTTTTATGTTGACTTTATTCGTTTTTAGGATTGTATAAAAATATCAAATCTTGTAAAACATAATGAATATGAGAATTTTCATATGACTTAATAAATACACTGTTTTCATGTTTTTTATATCTTTTATCTGCCATTGAAGCTTGAAATTTTAATTTTTTTGCAAGTTGCTCTATTTCTTCATTGCTATAAGGTGCTTTGTTTTTTTTATTATAATGTAAAAATATAGGCAAATAATGAAATATACTATTTAGATAGATGTCTTTAGATAGCTCTCTTGTAAAATAGTCATTTCTATTGTCTAAATCATATAAAATATTATTTGATAATCTATTTGTCAAATTTAAAGAATCTTTTGTCTTTAAACCTAACCTTTTTGTTAAAAAAGTATAAACTAATATCATTAAAGAATGTTTTATTTTGTCTTCTGATACATTAAAATACATAAAGAAACTAAGGGCTTCAAAAAACTTATCCTGTAATTCTTTATCTTCTCCCTCTAACATTTTTTCCCAATTAACAGTTTTGAAATTTAATGATATAAAAAATAGATATTGTTTTACTCTTTTTGTATATTCATCTTTAATTAATATATTTAAAACTTTTTTCAATAAATAAAATTTTGATCTATATTTCCTATCTTTTCTTACATCTTTAGAAATCTTGTCAAATTTGTTATATGTTTGTTGAAGTCTTCTTTTATCTGAACTAAGAGCATAAATTGTATCTTTTATTTTTTTCTCATAATTAGTTCTTATTATATATGCTTCATGATATTTAGAAATTAGATTAAGTAAATTGAAACATTCTTTTAAAATTAGTTTATCATCAAACTTTATTGCTTCTGTTTGAAGTGGTTTAGAATAAGGTACATCTTTATATCTACTTTTATATAGTTTAGAAACATCTGTCATCCAATCTTTTAGTAATTCTATTTCATCACTTTCAAATATTTCCTTATCCCCTATATTTTCAAAATATAAATTAAAAGTGTTTGTTATATGTTCTTTTTTATGAGTCCATCCTTCAACAAAATGAAGTTTTGATTTATCAACAATATGAAAATAGTTTTTGTAGTTTTTAGCTTTTATCATTTTATATCACTTTTAGAATTATTATTAAATGATAGTATATAAAATATGAAAGAGTATTTAAACCAGTCAATTGAAATAATTAAGTAAACTGTCCCCAGAATTTTTTGTAAATAAAAATACGATGATTATATACTAATAAGTCAACTGTTGTATGAAACTTCAGAATTTTAATAAGAGTTAAATAGTCACCGTAACTTTAGAGATAAAATTTTGAAAATAAAAATAATCTGTTAAGTATAGATTAGTTAAAATAATAATTAATTTATAAATATAAGTAGGAATAGTTTGAATAGAGACTGGCGAGATTTTAAATCTATAAATGGTGGTATTAGTGGAGCAAGGGAAGCATTTGAAGATGCATGTGAAACATTATTTAGAAAAGTATATGCAAAAGAACATGTTTCTCAAGTATCAGTAAAGCAAGGTGATGGTGGGATTGATATATTTATTGGTGAGTTGGGAGTTAATGATATTACTGTCATTCAATGTAAATTCTTTTTAGAAGCATTTGAAGACTCACAAAAAGGTCAAATTCGAGACTCATTTAAAACGGCAATTGAATCAAATGATTATAAACTAAAAGAATGGATTCTTTGTGTTCCCAGAGTTATTGATATAGATGAAAATTCTTGGTGGTTTAAATGGAAACATAAAAAAATAACAGAACATAAAAAAGAAGAAACTTTCATCAAGCTCATTAATGGAAATGAAATTATTGACAAAATGAAAGAACATAATTTATATAATACTATATTCAAAATAGAAGACTCAATAAAACTACAAGAAATACATGATGTAATTTGTAGTACTCAAAAAGAAAAGAATCCCATTAAATCAGTTAAAAAACCTAATATTGTTCTATTTAATAATTATTCAAACAAATGTGAAGATTATTATTGTGAAAGAATTCAAGATTATGATTTTAATGAAACATTATTAGTGAGTAATATTTGGGTTTCAGGTGAATCAGGAAAAGGGAAAACAGCACTGATAAATAGAAACCTTATTCAAAAAAATATTGAATACGTATTTTGTGACCTTAGTCCTATTACAATTACATCACCTGATGATATATTAGAAGAAGTAATTTGTAATATCGAAGAGACTTATGATATTGAGAGAATGAAGGAAAAAAACTTAATTAAATGTATAGTTAAACTATTAAATCTCTTAAATAAAGAAAAAATTGTAATCGTGATTGATGAACTTTCATGTGATGAATCTGAGCTTCTAAAAGCTATTGCTACAAAGTTTCTATCACTTGTTTCTCATTATAATAATAAAAACCAAGAAAGTGAGCTAAAATTTGTTGTTTCAACTAAAATTAAACCTGAAATTTTAATTCGTAATAAATCTAAAGCATCAGAATATTTTCAGTATCTATGCTGTGATAACTGGGATGAATACTTTGATAAACTTTTTGATACATTAAATGTATCACTTGGATTAGATATATCAGCTGAAGATAAACAACAAATTATAGATAATGCAAATAATTCACCAAGAATATTAAAGAATATTTTAAAAAAATTAATTATTACAAAAGAAACTGATCTTAATAAAGTAATAAAACAAACTATAGACGAAAGTGTTTAAATGGAAAAGATATTAAGAAAATACACAACTATACCTTCACATCTTTATGTTGAACGTAATGCAGATAAACAATTAAAAAACATTATAGAAGAAATGGAAAGACCTGGATATGTACTTGTTGCAAGACAAATGGGTAAAACAAACTTGTTGTTTAATGCTATTAGAGAATATGAAAATGAGCAAAGACTTTTTGCTTATGTGGACTTATCTAATCTATTTACAGAAGAAAGAGATTGCTATAGAAATATAATTGACTGCATTATAGAACCTAATGAAGAATTATTTGAGGATATAGAAAAAATAATTTATAAGTTAAGAGAAGAAAATTTACCACCAAATAAAGAGTATTCGAAATCATTAAAAATTATTTTAAAAGAATTCAAAGGGAATATAGTTATTATTTTGGATGAAATAGATGCATTAAGAAGTGTAGATTACTCTGACCATATTTTTGCACAAATAAGAAGTAATTATTTTGCAAGAACTAAGCAGCCTATATTTGGTAATTTAACATATATTTTATCTGGGGTAATTGAACCGACAGAATTAATTAAAGATAGAAATAAATCTCCTTTTAATATTGGAGAAAAGATATATTTAGATGATTTTTCAGAATCTGAACATGAAAAATTTATAGAGAAAAGTAAATTAAGAATTGAAAATTCCATATCAAAATTCATATATTCGTGGACAAATGGAAATCCTAGGTTAACATTTGATATATGTGCAGATATTGAAAATAGAATTATTGATGGGAATGAGATAGATGAAGACTCAGTAACAAAAGTAATTAAGGAAAAATATTTAATTAATTTTGACATCCCTCCTATTGATCATATTCGAGAGCTTATAATCTCTAATAAAAATGTTAGAAATGCAGTTGTTAATATTCAAAAAGGAATTAATAATATTAGTGATGAAATAAAAAAGAAATTATATCTATATGGGATAATTAATTCAAACTTTGATGAAAAAACTGTTATAAAAAATAAAATAATATCTGAAAGTTTATCACTTGATTGGTTAGCTACTTTAGAAAAAGAATCAAGAGTAACAATAACATCAGCATTGTTTTTATATGAGAAGCAAGAATATAAACAAGCAAAAGATTCATTTATTAAAATTTTAGAAGATGATAATAGTGAAAAAGAAATTGAAATGTGTCATTACTTTATTGGTTATTGTGCATATATGCTTCAAGATTTTAGTAGTGCAAAAGAATATTTCTCTTATAAGTTTGAATCTGATGATTATCAAAGAAATGCATTATCATTCTCTGGAATCTGTCAATTAGCAGAGGATAAAGAAGCAGGTCTTAAAATACTTGAAGAAGTAATATTAACAGAAACATATGACTTTGCATATCATAATGCACTTCTAAATATAAGTATTAATACACTTGAAAAAGAACCAGATAGAGCTTTTGAGCTATTAAATAAATTATATAATTCTACGTTTAAATCTACATCAGATAAAGAAAACGATTTAGACGAGCTTAGGACTTTATCATTATATTATCAAGCAAATATACTTTTAGATAAAAAGGAATTTAATAAATCAAGCGAAAAACTTCGTGAAGCTTTAAAATATTCTTCATTATCAAACTCTTTATTTTTAATGTACTTTGATTATGTAATAAATGATCGAAAAGATGAAATTTTAAAACATAAAATATTAAACTCATTAATAGATAATAATATTAATTTTGATAGAAAAACTGATTATCCTATCAACTTTAGTGAAAACCATGTAAAGTTCTATATTGAACTATCTTATGATGAATCTGATTTAGACTTATTTGAAAAAACTATAGATTATTTAACAAGCTTATTCAATAATAGTAAGAATAGATATGAACTTGTTTATGAATCAGCAATACATATAGTAAATAATAAAGTAAATCTCTTAACTTATCTTTACTTAAATAAAGAAGAATTAAAAGAATCTATATTTTATGATGTTCTAAAAGCATTGATTTCTTATTATTCTAATGATAATAACAAATCTTTTAAAAAGTATTTTACAGAATATTTTGATATAAATAAAAATATAAATCATATTAATTCAGATGATATTTTTATCTATGCAATGGCAATAAAAATTTACTTAACAGAATCTGAAAATTATAATATAGACTTTGCTTTAGAATTATGTAAAACTATAGACTTAAAAATACAATCAATGAATGACGAAATACTAAACTTCGAATCATTAATTATTTATTATTGGTTTGCAATTATATATGCTGATAAAAAAGATGAAAAAAAATCTCTAGAATATTCTAATAAAACTCTAAACTTAATAAAAGAGTCTAAAGAAAAAAGAACATCTGCTATAGATGAAGAAGGTATTCTTTCAATCTCAAAACAAATGAATGAAATTAAAAGTTCTTTTATAAAAAGAGTTCCTATTAAGAACGAAAAAAAATATGGCAGAAATGAAAAGGTTCACGTTGAATATACTACTGGTATTAAAAAATTTGGTAAACACAAAACATTTGAATCAGATATAAAATCAAAGAGATGTAAAATTATTAATAATTAATTTAATATTAAATCAATTAAATAACTTTCATACCATTTAATCAACCCTCTCATAGATTTTTTATAAGAGGCACGATTATAAGCATTTTTCACTTTATTAGATTCTTTATGTGAAAGAAGTGCTTCTATAACTTCTCCACTATATCCATGCTCTTCCATATTCTCATAAGCAATCGTTGAAAACATAGCTCTAAAACTATGAGGTACAAATTCTTCTTTTGTATATCCCATTCTTCTAAGTGCTGATATTAGAGTATTATCACTCATTGGTTTATCTTTTGCTCTAAAGCTTGGAAATACATATTTGCCTTCACCCGTAAACTCTTTTACTTCTTCTAGTATTTTTATTACTTGTGGTGGAAGTGGTAGGATGAATTCTATTTTTGTTTTCATCTTTTCTGCTGGTATTATCCACTCTTTTGTTTTAAAGTCTATTTCAGACCACTCACAATGTCTTATATTAAAACTTCGTACAAATACATACGGAAGCATTTTAAGAGCCATTTTAGTTGTGTAATCTCCTGAATAATCATCTATAGCTAAAAGTAGTCCTTTTATATCCTTTTCTTTTGTAAAAGTAGGGTAGTGCTTTTTATCTCTCTTACCTAAGATTGTTTTTTGTTCTATATCTGCTACTATATTATGTGGAGTGTATTCTAATGTTACTGCGTATTTATATATTTTATTTATTATCATAAATACTCTTTTTGCGGTTTCTTGTAAATCTTTTTCTTTTAAGTCTTTTAGTATTTCTATTAAATCTAATCTTGTTATATCTTCTATAGGCTTGTTTTTTATATATGGATACATATATAATTCCATAGCTCGTTCTAGTTTTATATGATAGTTTTCAGAAACTTCACTCTTATAGTTTTCATGCCATTCTTGAGATATTTTATAAAAAGTATTTTCTTTTTTCTCTTCTATTATTTTTGCTTCTTCTTTTTTTTGCTTTTTTTGTTCATTTGGGTCAATATCTTTTGCTATTAAATTTTTATATTTTTCTCTTAATTCTCTAGCATCTTTTAAAGATAGTGTTGGATAAGTTCCTAAAGATAAAACTTTTTCTTTATCATTAAATCTATATTTAAATCTCCATCTTTTTCCACCACTTTTGGCAATGATTAGAAACAGACCTCCACCATCAAAAAGTTTATAATCCTTTTCTTTAGGTTTCGCAGTTTTAATTTTTGTATTTGTTAAAGGTACTATAGTTCGAGCCACGGGAGTCCTTTTTGATATTTTTAGGGTACTTTTTTTTAAGACATTTCCTAATTTTACAAAAAGACCCCTAAAAAGTACCCTAAAAAATTTGTATTTCATAGTGTTTGTTTAGATTACTTTAGATGATTAAATCGATATTTAGCCCATTTTATCGGGTTTTGTTGGAGTTTTTGAGATTTCTTTAGATTGTGTGTTGGTGGAGATGTGGAGAATATATCCCTATGTTAGTAGAAAGTTCGATTTTATAGTTCTTGTAGCTCATATTATACCTTTATATTTTCTTTTTATGGTGTTGTAAAAAACATTGTAACGTAGTTAAAATTATATTTATATGTTCGTATTAGTAGAGTTAAGTTTAAAAAATTTGATTTTATTCTTTTGGTAGAGTTTTTTAATGAGTTAGATTCCGTATTAGAGAATTGAACTAGGGGCTTGTATTTTCAATACATTTAAAAATATAAAAAATATTGTAAAATATTCTTTTATATTTAAGCTTTATTTAATGACCTGTTCGATATCATAGATTATATTTTAATCCATGATATCGAACAGTGCCTTCTTTTAAGGAAACTTTAATAAGACTTCATATATGCTTTTGGTTAGCAAAAGCATATATGAAGTCTTAAATTCTATTTTATGGAAAATTAAGCTATTTACATATATACTTGTATATACACAATTTATAAAATACTCCGTTTAGGAGCAATTCCCATTAATTTGGGATTAAACTACTCCGTTTAGGAGCAATTCTCTTCATGAGATTAAATAAGGGAAGTTTATCTTCCCTTTTTTTATGTCTAAATACTTATATATCTTTTGATAAATGATTGAATATCAGTTATGTCTTCTTCTTTTAATACTGGATAAATTGCTTGTGTTAGTCTTTTTGTATCAATTGTTTTTATTTCGTTACAAATAACTAAGGATTGTTTGTTAAGTCCTTCATATCTTATATGTTTTCTTCTATCATAAAAACCTCGATATTTTGTATGGTCTAATTCAAAATGAAAATGTCTTATTTTTGTATGTGCTTTTTTTGAGGTAAGAGGCATAATAACAACTTTTGCATTAAATGAGGCATTTTGAAAGTTATTTGTAGATATTACAATACAAGGTCTTTTATGTGAAACTTTTTCTGGATCAGTATAAACGTGTCCTCCTGTTTCTGTACCAACGTTTTCACCAATATCAAACCACCATACACTCCATGGCTGAATTCTATATTTTATTTTTTTTTCTTCTTTAAAGTTTATATTGAGTCTGCCTTCTACTACCTTTTTTTCTTGTGTCCAATTTTCTAATCTATCATTTTTTAATCTAAAATCTGTCATTTATTATCACCTGTGTAATCTAATATAAATAATTATATCTTATATATAATTTTATAGAAGTTAGTTAAACTAAATAAACACTTTAATTATGCTGTTTTTCGTAAGCTTTTTTATTTTTTATAATAATATTAAAAATCTTCTAGTATCTCGATTTTATAATCTTTGGTTTCTATTAAACTTGAAATATATTCTTCTTTTAAATCTCTTTGAATTATATTTTCTTGAAGCTTTAATTCTTTTTCATTTAGTTTAATACTTAATATATTATTTTTATAGTTTTTGTAGCTCAATAAAAAAATTCCTTCTTTTGGCTTGTATTCTTGAAATATATGAAATATAAAATTCATTTCCCAATCTTTTTTTAATTCTTTTTCGTATTCAAAATATTCAACAATTTTTGAAAAACCTTTTTGAATTTTTGTCATGTCGTTATGTGTAGTTAGTGGAAATTTTTTCTTAACATTTTTGTATTGTGTCATTAATTTTTTTGAAATTTTTAATTCTCTTTTTTTATCTTCTAATTTATAAGTTAAGAACATTTCTTCATATTGCTTTTTTAGCTGTAATCTCTTTAATTTTAATTCTTCGTCTATTGTTAAAGTATCATTTACAAATAATTTTTCTTCTAATAATTCAAGTTCTCCCCACTTACCTTTGTATGTCTCTTTACTGTATTCATTTAGTTCGAACAATTCTTCTTGTTCTTGTGTTTCTGGATTGTTGAATAATACAAGCTTTAATTCTGCGTCATATTCAATAATATTTTTATTTAATAAGTTTCGTGTTTCAAATATCATTGAATTTTTATCTATATTATTTTTTTTGAAATAGCCTATTGTGTTATTATGTTTTATAACTCTGTATAGTTTAGAACTGATTTTAAATAAATCACTTTTTGAGATTTTTTCAGTAAAAAAATTATGTGAGTAATGTTTTTGTCTCATGTCTAAGCTATGGAATAGCATATTTTCAAAACTTTCTTCATTACTTCGTTTTAAAAGGTATTTGAATAAATACTTAGTGATATGTTCTTTATTATCTTTAAGAGGTATTTCTGTTCGTTTCTCGAGGTTTTCAATAGGTTTTAAATAAATATAATTACCTCTTGAAAGTTCAGTTTCTTTTAGCTTGTAAAATGTTCTTTTAAATTTGTCATATTTCTGCTTGATTGGTTGAAATGTTAAATTGATATATTTATTTTTTATTCTAACTTTTATACCTCTTTTTATAATCTCTTGAAGTAAATTTTCGTCAAGTCGAATTTCTATTCTTCCAACGGCTTCATTTTGTCTTTTTAAAATAATTCGTTTAATATATTCAATCATTTCCTCATATGTATTTGTTAAGGTTATTTGGTGCTGGTGTATATTGTTCTTTTTTGTAAGTTCAAGAACTCTTAAAAAATCAGTTTTTAAAGTGTGATTTATTCCGTTTTTGTTGTAGTTATATCTAACTAATTTATTATTAAAATTTTTAAATGTTTCATATTGTTCTTTTAATATTTTGTCTATTGTATCAGTATCATTCAATAAATGTTTTGTTTTATATGAATTAAATTTTTGATTAGTTAAATTCATTTTAGGGTTTAGCGTTGTTGTTATGAAAGCCATTAATTTATTTTCATTTTCTATTTTTCTACTAACAGAAGTTATTTCGCTTTGGGTCTCACGATTTCTTTTTTTATTGTTGAATTTTTCAATATCATAAAGAGATAAAATCTTATCTTGAAAGGAGTTTTCTTCTTTTGGCATTAGAAGCGTTTTTCTTTTATACATTTTTCTTTTAAAATTTTTGACTTCTCTTTTAGATTTAATATAATCTTTATATGAATTTAAATTATACATTTTTTAGCTCTTATGTTGGTTTTTATTTAACTTTGTTAAAAGGTAGGTTTTTTCGGGACTTACCTTTTTTTTATGCTTATATTTTTGTATATTTGTTTAATTATAAAAAATGTTAATATATTTCCTAATTTTCATTTTTTGTATTATCTATCTTTTAACTGTTCGAACTCTTAAAACTCTAAAACCACTTTAAAACCTTGAACTTTCCCCTTGTTTCCTTTGTTTTTGTCTATTTTCATACAGTTCCATAGGAACTTTATTGTTATATATACTTTTTAAATAAACAAGGGAAAAATCCCACAAGGGGATTTTCCATTTTTATTTAGAACAATTTTTAGAACCTAATTTTTCTACACGACTGCGGGCACTCGTCGTTTGAAAAATTGAACCATAAAAATCAACCATAAAAAAAATATATTATGTGGGTTTGATTAAGGTTGTGTTCGTGAATTGTCTCCGACGGTGTCTTTTTTACACGAGATTCCGAATACTCCTCTACGACTTCGTCTTGTATCGTATGGAACTCTAAATTCCGTTTTTTTGCAAAAAACTTCATATTTATTAAAGATACTAAGACTTTTTTGATTTAGCTGATTTTTTAGTTATTGAATATCTATAAAAATTATAGAATCCAAAGAAAATTTGTTTTGTCTCGATTTTTAAATCTAAATTCTCAACTTCATTTTCTTTATACAAAGTGGATTTACTAAAAAATAGCTCAATAACAGAAATTTTTTTATCAGGACTTAGCATGTCACGTTTAATTCCAATAACTCTTTTTAAAAAAAGGAAATCTTTTAATAAATATGAAAAGACAATTAATAAAATAGGACTATAAACTGAATGAAGTCCAACAGTTCGATATCTTTGTTGGTCTCTAATTTGTAAAATTGTCAATAAGAATAAAATAAATGTTATTATAAGACTTCCTACTATTTCTATATAACCCTCAAAACTTATCTCAAAATTGTCATATATTATATATTCATGAAAGTAGGGTATCGTATAAGAAAAGTCTCTTATATCGGATATATAGCTATTAAAAGTTGCTATTATAAAATTATCAATATAATGTAAAATAAAATATCTATTTATTATATAAATATCCCCAGAAATTTGGTTTAAAGTTTCAAAAATATCTTTATTGGGATATGAATAAAATTTATAATCTACAAATAAAACTAATGTCAAAATTAACTCAAAAATCACTAAAAAGGTTAGTATAAAATTACCTTTTAGTATTATTCCATTGGATTGCAAAAAAGGGTTTATTTTTGCAACCCTTAGACTTCTAGTCTCTTTCATTTTCAGCTCCTTGTTTTATCTCCTGTAAATCATTATTTAGCTTTTCCAAATCTTCTTTATTTTTGATTTCTGTTTTTAGTTGATTTATTTTTTTATAAAGCTTTTTCTTCTCTTCTTTTTCAATATTTTTGTTATATTTTAAATCATTGTAAATCTCTAACCTTGTTTTTTCTAAATCAATATAATTTAAAAGTTCTTTTTTTTGTTCTTCTTGGGTTTTTTCTGCTTCTTCATATTTTAGATTATTCTTATTTTTTACTTTTCTTATAAAATAGATTATTAGGATTAGCAATAAAACATGTATGAAATAAGATTTTTCATTTTTGGTGTTTTTGCTTTTGATTTCTCTTTGAGGTTCTTGTCCAGTTTCTTTTTTTTCATTTATTTGAGTTTCAATTATTACCTCTTTTTTAATGTCTTTTCGAGGTTCTGGTTCTATTTTATAGACTCTTAATATATCGTAGTCTTTACCCTCATTATATGTCCATTTAACCTTCTTGCTTGTGTTCTTATAAAAATCTAAATTGTATTTAGTTTTTGAATATTTTTCTTTTGTTAGTTCTGCTGTTTTTATAATGTCATTATCTTTATAATCTAAATAATATTTTGTAGCTATATTACTACTATATAGATTGACTATAAATATAAAACTTATTGTAATTGGTTTTGTCATTTTTTACTCCTTTAATATTATTAGTATAAAAAATAATGAGTTGAAGTCAAGAAAAAACCAAGTAAATTTAAAAGTATTTTTATCCCCATAGAATTGGGGATTATTGAGATAGCTATTTTATTTTTAGTATTTCCAGAGAGTTTTTTAATAATGTATTAACGAGTTTTTTTTGAGATATTTTTTCATTTTTTCGAGTTGTCTTTATATCATTTAATAAATCTTTTTCTAACTCTAAATTGACTTTTTTTGTCTCATAGTATCTTGGTTCATTTTCTCTTAATTTATTCATTTTCTTACTCCTTTTCAATCTTGTATTTTTTCGTTTTTTTTAATTTCTCTTAATTGTTCTTTAATCATTATTTCAAGAAGTTTAGAGTTTTCATTTTTTCTTTTTTTAATGTTGATTTCTTCAATTTTAACAATACTTTTAATATCTTCTTCAAGTATCATTTTATATAACATTTTTTTAAATTTTTTCTGTTGTATTTCGTCCATTAACAGATAATGTCCTAATCGTATTAATATCTTTTTATCCATTTTTTTATCTCACATATTTAAGATTTTCTTTTAATTTTTTTAAATATTTTAATCTTTGTTTCATTCTTTGATATTTTTCATAATCTGATTTATTTAATAAAACTATACAACCTACCAAATTATTATAACTATCGATTTCCTTTTCTAAATGTTCAATTTTTCTATCAATCATTCAAACCCTTTTTTAGTCTTATTTTTATTTATATGATACTTTTATCACATAAGTAAAAATAAGGGAATTTAACCCTTATCCTGTTTATTTAACCTTGTATTTTAAGGTCTCCGTCTTGTCTAAAATATACAACTCGTTTTTTACCTTGTACCATTGCAGAATAAGCTATTGGAATAGTTATTTTCACTCCAGCAACTAATTTTGAAATATCTTGTTTTTCGTCAAGTTTAATTTCACTTAAAACATGTTTTCCATTTTCTAATTTTTCCATAATTTGGACTTTTTTAGTTTTTACTAAACCTTTTTTTTCGTCATTAAACTCACTTTCGAACCGTCCTAATACCTCACGTTGAATAAATATTTTCATTTTCTTTACCTCTTTTTTTTAAATTTTTTATATAACTTTGTTATACATATACTTATTTTAAAAAATGAGATTTGAAAGTCAAGGGAAATTAAAGAAAAATTTAAAAATTTGTTGATTTTTTTAAAGTAGGGAGGTTTTACTCCCTAAAAAAGGGAGTTTTTAAATTATATCTTTTTAGAAAAATTCGGAATTTAAGTCACTTATTGAAATATCTTCTTTTTTGCTTGAATTTTTTTCAATTTTATTTATATTGTATTCTGTATTAATGAATAACTTTTTAAAATCAATTTTGTCAATTTCATTTATTAATGTTTCATTATTGATTTTTGATAGATTATAAACATTAAAAGAAAGGTTTTCTTTTAAGCTATGTCCTAATAGCAGTTTTATATAAAGTTCTTCTATTTGTGTTTGATAAAGTAGCTGTGTGAAGTTTTTTCTAAAACTATGAAATACTTTGTTTTTATTTTCTATATATTTTCTAATTTGTCTCATTACTCTTTTTTGTAGTTTATCGTTTCTATTGCCGTCAACTTCTTTAAATAGTAAATAATCTGTTTTTGTTTTATTTTCTAATAATTCAGTTATTAAAAAATTAAAGTAGCTATTAATTGGAATTTTTCTAACGCCGTTCATTGTCTTACTTTTTTTGATATCAAATAAATAGCTATAACCTTGTTTTATAACGTCGCTAACTTTTAAATTCAATAACTCGTTTATTCTTCCACCTGTTATAATTCCAATAACAATTAAGTTTTTAATTTCTTTGTCTTGTATATTGTTTAATAATAATTCTATTTCTTCGGTTTCAAATTGTTGCCTCATGTCGTCCATTTTTTGAAAATTCATTAAAGGGTGTTCTATTTTTGGTTTTAGGTTTCTTATTGTCATAAAGTAATTATTATATACATAGTCATTATCTACAAAATAGTTAAATAGTGTTTTATATCGTGTTATATAGTTATCTACTGTTCTATTATCTAATCTTTCATATTTATCAAGTATTTTTTCTGTTTTATCTATTAACATAAATATATTTTTGTCTTTTAGTTCTTCATACTTGTTAAGGTTTTTTGGAAAATTTAATAAATATAATTGTAAGTCTTTACAGTCTTTTTTTGTTATATCGTTAAGAGCGTATATCTTCTTATAATTAAAATAATCAATTAGAATTTCATATTTTGGAATATAACTTTGAATTGTCTTTTCATTCTTCTTTGTCAGTTTTAAATATTTAATAAATAAATTAACATGTTTTCTAATATTGCTTTTTGACTTCCTTGTTGCTTTTAGTTCAATATTGCTTTCAACTTTTTTTATTTTTCGTTTTTTAATACTTCTTATTAATTTTTGAGTCATATCTTCAACGACTGGACTATCTTCGTCTTCATTATCTATTGTAATATTTAAACCAGATTTGGTTTTAAAAACTCCTAAATGTCTTTGAGTTGGGATATTTAATAAATTTTCTAAATTATTTTTTTTCATTTCTTCTCTTAAATTATTAAGTATTTTATACTTTAATATATTAGCTGTTAAAAAATTTGAAGTTCTTAAAGTGAATTGTATATTTTTGTCTTTTTCTAAATAAAAAACAAAGTAATAAATATCTTTTCTTTTTGATAAATGCTTATCATTTAATAAATCATATTTTTTTAGATATCTTCTTATATTCTGTAAATTGTTAGTTTTTGCTTGATTTTTATTGCTTAAATTTTTCTTTAAAGGAACATTGTAATTACATTGTAAAGGGTCTACATATCCCTTTATATCGTCTCTATGGGTGTATTGGTGGAGATGTGGGGGATCGAACTTAGTTCTACCAGAACCAATATATAGGGATTTCTAACTTTGAAAAAATCATGATATGCCACTTGATATGCCATTTCTATTTAAAGTATAAAAATATAAATACAATGTAGGTTTATATAAAGTTCCTAAAGTCAAAAATATTTAAATCTTATTGTTAAATTGGAATTTTCAATATAAAGTAAAAATTTACCTATATATTCTATACACCTTATATCTTAAGAATTTACAACATATAAGTATTAATATGTAAATTACTGTTGATAACTAAAAAAGACGTATATAACCTAATTATGAGAAGTTATATAGAGGTTAAGTTGTAGTGATAACATCTATTCTTCTTTTATTTATAACATTTTTATGTTGCTATCCAGTTACTTTTTTTAATTCAATCCATTTATCAATTTCATTTTCATCCCAAACAGTTATTCTTGGACTGAGTTTTATAGGTTTTGGGAGTTTATTTTCTTTAACCCATAACCAAATTGTACTTTTTGCTATCCCAGTTTTTTTCATTACATCTTGTATTCTTAATAGGTTTCTCATTTTTACTCCTTCAGTTTTAATGATTATATGTGAACAACTATTACATATTCCTCACAGGTAATAAGATTTTATTAAATAATGCTATAGATAGGATTATCTTAAAATAGAGCTGTTAGAAATTATTTAGACTTATAAATATAGTTATATTTAGTTGTTTTTTAAATTATTAATTAATAATATTGAGATATAATATATAAATTATTTTATTAAGGATTTCTTTGAATAATATTTTTTTAACACAAAATGCACAGTTTTATAGAAAGAAAATAGAAAATCAACATGTAGCGAATACAAAAATTCAAAATATTATATCAGAGGCATCTAAAAACAAGCAATCATCTGCATATATTATTAATGATTTTAGAGTTTCTAGAACAATTAATGATTTAAGTTTTAATTATACACTTCGTGTTTTTAAGTCTAAGAAAAAAGTAGACTTTATTATGAATGAAAATTATTATGATACGATACATTCATTTATTTTGTTAATTGAGTTTGATAATTATCTTGTGATTTTCAAAAAAAGTACAAACACAATTACATCTAGTGTTTCAGAGAAATATGAATTAATGAAATACAGTGATATATTAAATATTGCAAGTGATGAAATGACTATTCAGCGAGTTGCACTAAGGAATATGACTATATCAGGAGAAGCAATACATTCACACTCTTATGAAACACCAGGAAACTTAAATGGGTTACTATCTTTACACTCAGCAGGTAAATCAATTCCAAAAAATTTAAAATTAAAGAAAGATGCTGTAACAAAGAGTTTGACTGCATCAACTGGAAGAATTATTGAGTCTGCAGAAAGACAAAATATAGATAATGTTTTTCTTTGGTCTAAGACTCAGATTGACATAATGACTGCTAGAAGAACAAATAAATTTCTTGAAAAATTTGCACAACCTGTTGAGTTAAATAATGTTTTAAATGATTCAGATCCAAAAGCAATTTTAATAGAGCTTTATCCAATTAGAGAAAGAGTTGATAATAATGAAATTGAACTTGTTATATATAAAGAGTATGAAGAAAGTAAATATAAAAGAATTCCATACAATAGTGTAAAAAGAATTTTTAAATTACTTGAAAAAGTTTATGAGTTTTCAATAGATCGAAATAGTACAACAAGTGAAATAATAAAATCTGATATTCAAGATCCTGAAGATGATGAATATATCGGTAAACTTAAAATTAATGAGAAAAGTTTAACTTTTGATATCCCTTTATTAAAAAGAATTTTTATAAAAGATGCTGAAAGGTTTATTACGTTACAAAAGTATATTATTATAAATAAACTATATAGTATTGTATTCAATGATTTTAAATATATGTACTTTATGGGAGCATGTTTTAAAGACTCATCAGGTGTGTCTGAAATTGATGAAATTTTAAGTATCCTTGAACCAAAGACAAGAATCAATACAGTAATAAATGAAAAAGGTAGTGTCTCAACAACACATACAAAATTTGACTCAACATCAATGTTTGATGCTGTAGAGGATATTCATAATAATGATGATTACATCTTTTGTGATGATTTAGGAATAGAGTGGTGTGATCACATTTCTTTAAATACAACTACAAAAAAGATTCATTTTATACATTCAAAAGCTGAAAGAACAACAAGTTTGAGTGCTAGTAAAATGCATGAAGTTGTAGGCCAAGGGATAAAAAATCTTGGGAATATGAGGTTTCCTATAAGTGATTTTAAATCTATTAAAGAAAATAAGTTTTTAGAAAAATATTATAAAGATGGTACACAAACACAAATTGAAAGAGTAAGAAAGGGAAATTTAAATACAAGTGATTTTGATATTATCAATGAATTAATTAATGATTATGAAACTCATAGAGAATGTATTTTAAGTTGTTCTTTCTTATCTAAAAGTGATGTTGAATTTGAATTTAATAAAATCAAAAATAATGAATTCGTAAGAGGTAATATTATTCAACTATTTTGGATAATTTCTTCATTTATGCATGCATGTAAAGGAAGTAATGTAATTCCTAAAATTTATAGTAAACCATAATTATAGAAATGTGAAAAATAACTCTATCAGTATTTTATAAAAGTTATAAGCATGAATTTTCAAACCTTAAATTATTTTATGAACTAGAGTAAGTTTTAGTTAATCTTAAGCAGGATGAATTTGACAACGAAAAAGAATTCAATTTTAATTTGAGATATATTATATAAAATTATTAATTTATAAAAAAGCGGACATTATATTGTCCAATATATAAGTTATGATATTCAAAAGGAAAAATAAATTGAAAAATAGTAACACTCTTATGTCTGTTTTTAAGACAATACATAAGACATCCCCACTTATTGAACATCTTTCTAAAAATGAAGAACTAAATTATGATGGGTTTTCAGATATCTTAGAATCATTTGATACTAAGGTAGATTCAAAGTTAATTGTACAGCTTATTGACAAAGAAGTTTTAGATTATGATGAATTTCAATCACTTTTAACACTTGATTATCAAACTTCTGAATTTGTTAATCATCTAAGAGGCACGGATAAAGATATTAATATAGAAGCAGTAAATAAACAAATACAATCAATAAAGAATTCTTTACTTGATGTAAGAAGAAGAAAAAATAAAAATGAAAACTACAATAAAGAAAGAAGAAATATAATTAAAAGACTTAGGAATATACCAAGTATTTTGAAATACAATTATATAACAGTTAGAAACTCATCAGTTATATCTTTTCAAACAGAAAACAACATAGAGATTAAAAAGAATCATTTAAAAAATTGTAAAAAAGAATTAAACAATATTGTAGATGCTTTTGAAACAGCAAGGGTATTTATTACAAAAAAAAGAAAGATACTCCATCAAGTAATAGAAGATAATAGGATTATTGATATGGTGTTAGGTTATTTCAATGAAGTTAACAAGGCAATTGTAGACACTAGAAAAGATATCTCATTTTATTTAAATAAAACACTTGAGAATGAAAATTTATTAAAGAAAATTAAAAAAATAGGTTCATTAAATAAACAGGGGCTACTTGAAGAAAATACTAATATACAAGAAGTATTTGGAACGTTCTATAAACATAAGAAGAATACGAAGAAAAGTAAGTTAAATTTAATAAGAGATTGTGAACTTATTGATTTCCAAGACAAGATAAGAGATGAAATTGAAAGAAGAGATATAAGACTAGATCTTTTGAAAATTGGTGCAGAAAAAAAAGTATATGATGAAGTAGATACACAAAAGAAAGTTAATCTTATTCAATTAGTAGATTTTAAAAATCTTTATAAAAAATTTTATGTTCAAGATGAATTAGATTTTGTTAACTATCTTGTGAGCCTAAAAGTTGAAGAAAATAAGATAAGTCCTTTGGTGGCTAAAACTATAATTGAATACCATATAAATCTTGAAATAGATGTAAGTAATAGAGTAGTGATAAGGGATATGAGCTATCCAACAATAACACAAAAAATTAAAAAGAGGTTTTAATATGAATGAATTAGATATGCAGGCTTTAGAAAATTATTTAAGAAGTGCTTCAAGGGCTTTTCAAAATGAATTTGAGTCATTGTATTTAAAAGCAATTAATGGTTCTTTTATAAATTCAAATTCATTCGATAGCAAAGAGAGGCTTCTTTATTCTTTTGTTGAAAAGAACTATATGTTAGTAAACAACTATTTTAGATTAATAGGTGTAGAGATTATTAAAGAAACAGAAGATGGATATTGTTATTTTACTTCATCAAAAGAGGATGCAGATGATGTTAGTCAATCTTATAACTCATATATAAAGATCTTAGATTACTTACCTTTTTTATTGAGTGCAGATATTAATATTAGTTCAGTAAAAAATTATGAAGTAAAAATAAGTGATTTAGAGCAAAAATTAGATATTAATATTGAACTAAAAGATTTTATTACAAATACTAAAAAAACTCATAGAGAATATATTGATCAAATATTCAAGGACTTAGAATCTGCAGGATATGTTCAAAAAAGTGATGTAAAAGCAAGTAAGTATTTAGTGCTTAATTCAATGAAGCATATTATTAAACTAGCTAATTATATCAAGATAGAAGATGAGGTAAACTAAATGAATAACATACTAGGTTTAAATAGAATTTATTTTCTAAAGAGTGCAATGTTTGATAGTGAAGAGCTAAGAATAAGTGATAACTCTTTATTACTTGGTAATAGTGGTGTTGGAAAAACAAGTATTATGAGAGCTTGTTTATTCTTCTATACTATGAACTATGATAATCTTGGTATTAATACAACCTCTGGAGATAAACGTTCTTTCTCTGAACATTATTTTGATGAGAATGGAGCTTCTCATATTGCTTATGAATACTTTACTAATAATGGTAGGTTTTTATTTGTTGTTTCAAGAACAAAGCATTTAAGATATACCTTTGCAAATATTGATGAAGATATACAGTTACAGAAGATGTTTTTAAATGAAGAGAATAAGCCATTTACATTTGATGAATTTGTTAAGAATCTAAGACTTAATAAATATGATTTCTTTAGTACTTCAAACAAAGATACATATAAAAAAGTTTTTTGTAAAAATGAATATAGAAAATTTAATAAAGATATAAAAGATGAAATAAATGGTGTTAACTATTACTTCTATGATGATATGGAAAGTAGTAAGCTTTTTGGAGATTATATATCAAAGATATTTTTAAATTCAAAAGTATCACAAGAGAATATACAAGATGTTTTAATTGAACATTTGGATTCTTCATTAAGCTCAAATATTAAAGATAGCTTCATGTATATAAATATTGAGGACGTTAAATCTAATTTGCTAAGTATAGTTGAAGAGAGTAATGATATTGAAACATTTAAACTTCTTGGAAATGATATTGAGAAATGTGATGGTAAAATAAAAGATTATCTAAAAACAAAAAAAGATTATGAACATCAATCAAAAAAACTAGTTGCCATTTATCATGGCTCAGAAGAAGCTATCTCTTCTTTAGGATATGAACTTAGAGTTTTAAAAGATAAGGAAGATGAAGAAGAAAAAGAGGTTTCAATTAGTAAGGATGATTTAGAATCAAAAATAAGAGATTTAGAACTAGAGTCAAGAGATTTAGAAAAAAAAATAAAAAGAATCAATAAAAGAATAAGACACTATGAAACTATAAACATTACAGAAATTTTAGCTTTAGATAAAAAAGAGGATGACTATAAGTTTGAACTTAGTAATTTAAATACAAAGCTTGATCTAGTAAGTGCTGATATTAAAACTATCAATAATGAGTTTGAAAGAAAAAAAGTTGAATTAATTGGTAGAATTACAGAGAAATATGATGGCTTAAATGATGAAAAAGATGGGCAATTAAGAGAGCTTCATAATGAAAAGGATTCTATATTAGCCCAAGAGATTGAAAAAAGAAAACCTCTAGAAGAATTATCTAAAGAGATAAATATATTAAAAATAGAAATATCAGGTTTAGAAAACAAAATAAATGTAAATAATGTAAAAATTAAAGGTATAGAGAACTCAGAAAAAAGTAATGCAACTACAAAAAAATTAAAAGGTGAAATTGATGAACTTAAAAAAGAAGAGAAGTCTCTACTCCAAAAGATAAATGATTCTAATATACATATAGATGAAATAAAGACCAAACGTAAAGAAAACTCAGGTAATTTTACTAAATTGGTTGAAGAACAAGAGAATAAATCAGCAGAATTAGTTGAAAGACTTAAAGAAAAAATTGATGAAATTAATGAGCAATTAAAAATTGATAAAAACAATATCTATGGATATATACATAAAACTAATTATCCAAATAAAGATAAGATTTTAAAAACTATTGATAAAGAGGTTTTATTTTATGAGTTCAAAAATGATATATCACAAAGAGAGCATGATTTATACAGCAATTTATTGTTAGGTTTAGATATTGATTTTAGTGTATTCTCGAACAACTATGATTCAGTAGTTTTAGAAAACAAAAAAAGAGAATTAAGTAGTTCAATCTCTATAGAGAAATCTTCTTTAAAATCTCAAAAAGGTAAATTAGAAAATAATGCTAGAAAAGTAGAAAAAGATTTAAAATCAAAGCTTGATATTGAAAATAATAACTTATTTAGGAACCAAAATAAACTTGAAAGTATACAGTTTTCAATTTTAGAAAAAGAGAATATATTAAATGATGAAATTGAATCAATTAAAAAAACAAATGAAATTAATATTAGGCAATTAGAAGATGAAAATTTTACTTTTGAACTTCAATATAATCAAAAGAAAGAAACTGAAAAACAAAGAGAAGCTCATTTAAACGCTGAAAGTGATAGCATTAATTTATGGGTTAATAATAAAAGAACAACAGTAGGAAATAAAATTCTTGAAGCAGAAGCCATAAAAAAAGGATATAAGTCTCAAAAAGAAAGTGAAATAAAAGAAAAATCATCAGATCTTGAAAAGCAACATCAAGAAGTAATCAATAAAGCTGATATTAATAAGGAAGAAATAGAACAGTTAAAATTAAAAATTAAAGATATAGAAAGCATGTTATCTTCTATTACTAGTAATAAAAAGACTATATATGATTATCAGAATGATAAAGAAGATATAGAGAGTATTAGTTTATTTGAAGATGAACAAAAGTCAATACTTGAAGCAAAAAGTAGAAAAGAAGAAAAGCTTGAAGGGGTAAAGAAAGATTATAAAACTTTTGTTGAAAATTGTAAAAAAGAAAGAAAGGTTAAAAGTACTAAAAAAGATGAGATAAAATCTTTTAAAGATACTATGGAGAATTTTCTAAGTATTGATTTTGATGAATATGAAAGCGATGAGTTTGACATTAAGAGTATCTGTGACATGTCTTCTTTTCTAAATGGATATCTTGTGGAAACAAAAGAAACAAAAGAACTTTTAGAGGAGTATGAAAAAATATTAATTATATTAATCAAAAAGATTTGTACTAAATTAAAACCTAATAATAGACTTGGGCTTATTGTTTTAGATAGTGATTATATGGAAGATGATTTAGCTTATTTAGACTCAATTTTTCAAAAGTACTATGAATGGTATAAGAATGATTTAAATGAATCAAAAAATGACTTAATGTTAGAGAATATAAGAGATTGTTTATCAAGGTTCTCTAGTAGTATTAGTGAGTTTAAAGTGAAAATTCAAGAAATGTCTAAAAAGGTAAATGAACTGAATAATGTAATTAGAAATGGTATTGAAGATATCATGGTAATAGATGAAATAAGCATTGACTTTAAAACAGATGAACACTATGTACTTCAAGCACTTCAAAAGCTTATTGATTTTGGAGATAAACATTCTCAGATTTATTTAGGAGGTCTTCAAGGGGAGAGAGATTGCGAAATTTATGAAGAGTTGTTATCAGAGATAAATAATACGATTGATGAGATTAGTATTTTTAAAAAGAATGAACTTACATTAAAAGATGTGACAGCTATAACATTCTTTATTGCTGAGAATGGTAATTCAAAAAAAGAGTTATTAAGTCTTAGTGATATTGGCTCAAATGGTACTGGAATATTAATTAGAACTATGGTATTTATTTCAATGCTTGAACTAGCTTGTAGAAGAGCTAGAATTTCTGATAACCAAGTATTCCACTGTATTTTAGATGAAATAGGTCAAATATCACCAAACTATTTCTCAGAATTGTTAAAATTTGTAAAGAACAATAACTTTGTTTTCCTAAATGGTATGCCTTTAATATCAGATGAAATGGTAGCTTTATATCCAAGTGTATTTACAGGTGTAACTGAAGGTAAGAAAAGCTATATATATGAAAGTAGTAAGGAGTATAAAGAGTATGAGTTTATCTAATACTTTTTTGGAGAATATAATAAGGCTAAGTAAAGAAGAGATAATTCCTTATTCTTCTTTTTCTAATAAGAAATCACTATTAGACCTTGATGGATTTGGAATTATTATAGATAAAAGTATTAAGCCTTATTCTATAGTACTTAGTGATCTTGAATATTTACTTGCTACAATAAATGCAAAATATAAATATGACTTTAATAATATAGAGCAAATAAAAGAGTACTTAAATAAAGTTACTAAAGGTGAATTAAGTAGAGATGAGGTTATAGAACATAGGACAACTACAAAAGACAAAGAGTCAAAAAGCTTTTCAGGTTTAAAAATAAACTGTATTAAAAATATCACCATTAAATTAAATAATAAAAATGAAATTCTTAAACCTATGAATGGTAGCTGTTTATTTGTATTTTATAAGGAGAGTCTAACAATTGATGTGAATGTCACTCTAGTTGGAGTAGAGAACCCACAAGTTTTATGGTATATAAAGAGATATGCTCATTTATTCGATAATAGTAAAGAATATCTGTTTATTTTAGTTAAAGACCAGAATAACTACTTTTATGAGTGGATAAAAACAATAAAAAATGATTATATTCATTTTGGTGACTTTGACATATCTGGAGTATCAATATTTGTAAATGAGGTACTACCAAAACTGCACAATAAAATTAATTCCTCTTTTTTAATCCCGGAAAACATACAGTTAGCTTTTAAGAAGAAAGGAAGTAGAGAAATTTTTAATCGTCAAGAAAAGTTTTTAAATAGTTTAAATGTATGTACTGATAAAAAAATCATTTCATTATTAGAGTTAATAAAAAATGAGAAAAAGGGTTTAGAACAAGAGTTTTTTGGCTTAAATAGATAAGATTGATAGTTCATGTCAAGTGAATAGTATTAAATAAACACAGAAAACAATTGAATAACTATTTTAGGGGTTTTCATTTAAAAAATTGGAAATATATTAGAATAATAGTTTTTATCTATTTTAGCTGGAGCTATATAGAAAAAATATTATATTTAAAATAAAAAGTTGGAGTTAAATATTGAAAGAATTTGAAAAAATAATTGAACAAGTCTTTGAATATGTACATGAATATGCAATTAAGAATCTTCAAATAACTCCTGATAATCCACCATCGAATTGGACAGATGAAGAATCAAATAAGTTTACAGAATATGTACATAAAGGTTTTAAAAAAGGACAAGAATTAGTTTTAGATGAGCTATTAAAATATGAAGATAACTTAAATGAATTAAATAGAACATTAAAAATAAGTAGAAAAAACAAGGATAAAGAACTAGAAAAAGTATTTCAAGAAAAGATAGGTTTAATCAATTATAAAATTAATATATTAAGAATATTTATGGATTTTATAGCTTGGCAATTTTTAGATCAACAATATTATAAAGTTAGAAGATTTTATGATATGAGTAAAAAATATAATTCAAGACCTACTTTATTAGAATCAAATATTGAGTCTATAAAAAGTGCTATTGATTATTATCATTCTCTTAGTCCATTAAACTTTGCATTAATATCTGACTTAACATCTTTTATTGATATCGGTGATATATTATTAATGGATAACTATAAAATAATACCTATAGAAGTAAAAGAAGGAAGAAGGAATGAAGAAATATTTAATTTTTTATTTAAAGATCAAGTACCAAAAAATATTGAAGTAATAGATGAAAAGTTTTTAAAACAAGCAAAAAGAATGTTAAATCAAGCAAAAAGAGGACAATTATTAAATGATGTTCTTCAAAATGAAAAAGGAATAGATCCCTTTACAGAATTAAAAACTGAGGTTATTAAAGAATCTATTGAATTGAAAACTTATACTAATGAATTTGAAAAAATGTTAACTAAACTCAAAGATAAAAATTATTCATATAATATTATTGAAGATATTATTTCCATTGGAATCTATCAAAAAGATTTTATAATGGCTGGTGAAATATTAATACCTTTCTTAAATAAAAATATGTTTGGTAAAGATTATCCTGTTTTTAATCTTAGGAGTAAATTTCAACTAGCAACAACTGAACCAATTTTTTATCTAGGTCTATCAAAAAAAACTATTTTTGATATTTTGTTTGGAAGAATTAATGTAATAATATCAATTAATATAGATAAATTCATTGAATTATGTAATTTAAATGGTTTAGAAGCTGGATATTTATCTAAAAAAGAAACTATGAAAAGAAAACAAAAAGGTGAGATGTCATTATTTGAATTTGAAAAGAAAAATATTAAAATAAATGGTGCTCTTATTCATGGCTTAATTCAAAGAATGGTTTTTGATTTTGCAAAACCATCATCAATTGTAGAGTATTTGAAAATTCAAGCTAAGGAGAAGTAATGGAATTAGTTTATCTTTGGATAGAGAAGTATAAAAATATAAAAAATCAAGAGTTTAATTTTTCTCCTAAATTTAATTGTAAATTTGATGGTAAAAAAATATCTATTAATAAGAATGAAAACTATGTTAATATTTTCCCTGAAAATATTAATGTTACTGCCATTATAGGAGAAAATGGTAGTGGGAAAAGTAGTATTTTAAAACTTTTACATAAAAGTCTTATAATATGGGAAGGAAAAGGTTTTGCATTATTTGCTAATAAAGAAAATAAAATATTTTACCTATCTGGACTTGAAAAATATCCTTTTCTTGATAAATATGAAGAATTGTATTCTGATGAAAGAATTATCTCTTTTCCTCTTTTTGATTATTCCTTTACTTATGATCAAGATTTAAATTATTCAACATTAGATAATGTTTATCCTAAAAAAGAAATAAATAGTTTAAAAGGTTTTATTGATTTAAAAAAAGAATTGTTCAATAACCAAAAGAATATTTTATTGAATTATTTAGATTTAAAAAAACTAAATCTATTAAAAAACTTTAAATCCTTTTTTATACCCAAAACAGTTAATATATTTTTTAATACTAGAAGTATTCAAAAAAAAGAAAGCTCTCCTAATTTAATAAAAACAGCAGAAATTGAACTATTAAATTTAAAAGATTCTATTTCCAATAATATAGATACTGAAGAATTTATAGTAATAATAAAAAAGATAAAAAATATTCTAAGTAATCCTAATTCTTATGAACCATTATTAAGTCAATTTGATTATTTTGACCCAACAAATGTATTTCAATTAGGAGAAAATTTTACAGATGAAGATACCTATTCGAACTTGTGGAATAATACTTATAGAACTTTTGAAACAGTTAATTTAGATAAGGTTTCTAAAGTAAAGAAAATAGAATCTATAAGTTCAAATGAAACTTGGATTGAGGAATCGGATTATCTTATATATTCATTTGACATCGATAGCTTAGATCAACAATTAGTTGAAGATATATTAGTAAGCTTTTCATCATATCAATTTACAATACAAGTTTGTGATAAAAATAAAAAAGCATTAAATGACTTAAGTTTCGGGGAACAACAGTTAATATTTATTTTAAATCAATTATATTCTTTAAAAAACAATGAATTACATGGCATTGAAAATATAACATATGAAGGGCAAGAACATGAAATTGAAGTTAGCAAAAATATTAATAGTTTTATAATACTTTTAGATGAAATAGATATAGGTTGGCATCCAGATTGGCAAAAAAAAATGATTAGTTATATATTTGATTTTTTGAAAAACTTTACTAAGAAAAACTTTCATATTATTATTTCGACGCACTCTCCATTTATACTTTCAGATATTCCAAAAGAAAATACAATATTTCTAAAAAATGGAGAATCAAAAAAAGTTGATATAAATACTTTTGGAGCGAATATTCATACTCTTTTATCCCATGGATTCTTTATGAAAGGTGGGCTTATGGGAAATTTTGCGAAAAGTAGAATAGATAAGGTAATAGAACTCTTAAATCAATCGGGTAGTCTAATTGATAAAGAAATAGTTAAATGTGAAGAGATTATTTCAATTATTGGAGAACCTATACTTAAAAGGCAACTCCAAAAAATGTTAGATAGTAAAAGATTAAAAAGTCTAGATGGAATTAATAAAAAAATTGAAGATATGGAATACGAATTATCAGTTTTAAAAAAATATCAAGAAAGATCTATTCAAGATGAAATAAATAATGAAGAAGAACAGAAAAAACTCAAAGAAAAGAGAGATGTATAAATGGAATTAGTTTATCTTTGGATTGAAGAATATAAAAATATTAAACAGCAAGGTTTTAATCTAAATCCGAAATTTAATTGTTATTTTAATAAAGAGAAAAAAGAATTAGTTATAGATGAAAGAGATAATTATAAAAGTATATTTCCAGAGAATATAAATATTACTGCAATTGTCGGTGAAAATGGTAGTGGTAAAAGTAATATCTTGAAATTGTTAAAAAAAATTTTAGACTATATCCCTTATACAGAACTTGGTTATGGTTATTCAGACAATATGACTTATCCTCCTTTTGATTTTATATTAGTTTTAAATATTGATAATAAACAGCAGTATATTTCAAATATTGAAATCAATGGAAGTTCAAAAAAACTTGATACTGCAATTCAATATAATTACTACCTTTATTTAGCAGATAATCAAAGACCAGAAAATGAAGAGCTCCGTACTGATGAAATACAACAGCATAAATTTTCTATAGATGCTAATATTATAGCTCAAATGCTTACAAGCACTTATATCTCTGAAATAAATTTTGAATTAACTACATTTATGTATCTTCCTGAAAAAATAGAAATTAAGCCATTAGATCTATATCATAAGTTTTCACAACTAACTAGTATATATGAGCAAGGACATGGTGTTTCAGTAGAATTAGATGGTAATATGACAGACAAACAAGAAGATAAAGCATATCGTGATGCAAAATATCAAGGTTGGGCTAAAAAAGATGATCTTGATGGGATATTTAATGAGGCAGATGATTTTCACAAGTTTTTAATTATATGGTACATTCAAGAATATGGGGATGAAAATTATTATGAATTTGAAAAAAAAGATTTTTTGTTAAGTGAGTACAATTATTCTAATGGACATCTCTCAGAAAGTGATTTTAGCAAATATTTTATAGAAGATACAAAAAATATAAAAACTTTCACAGGAATAGAAAAATCTATATATTTTAAACATTATTCCGACTTTTTTGAATTTGATTTTATAGATTCAAAAAATAGAAAGTTTAATAACTTAAGTCATGGGGAACAAACTATTTTCTCCCAGTTTTTGAATATTTATTTTTTTTCAATATTTGAACGTCAAAAAGTGCTTCTATTTTTGATGGATGAACCTGATTTATCATTACATCCACAATGGCAAAAGAGTTATATCTCCGAATTAGTAAATTTGTTAAAAAAATTAAATGTTTTATATAACATATTAATAACTTCACATTCACCATTTATTCTCTCTGATTTACCAAAAGAGAATATAGTATTTTTAGAAGATGCTAAACAAGTAACTGTTGATATTGAATCTTTTGGAGCAAATATTCATACCCTTTTATCCCACGGTTTTTTTATGAAAGATGGGCTTATGGGAAAGTTTGCAAAAGAAAAGATTGATGAATTATTAGAGTACTTAAATGGAAATTTAGAAACTTCAATTAAAAACAATGATGAAGCTCAATATAGAATAAATATGGTAGGTGAGCCTGTACTTAGAAAACAACTTCAAAAAATGTTAAATGAAAAAAAGTTTTTTAAGAAAGATAGAATAAATTTAATAGAAGAACAAATAAAAGAGCTTTCAAATGAATTGGAGCAATTAAAAAAATGATTAAAATTAATGTAAGTCCCAAAGTTAAAGATAACTTTTACAATCAAATAATACAAAACTTTTGGAATAGTAGAACAAAACGATACTCTAAAAAATTTGAAAAAAAAGAAGATAAAAAGTTAGTTTTTTCTAAATCATTATCTGAGATAAATAGAATTATCAAAGGCAAATTAAAAGGTTATGACCCTGATATAAAACTTGAAAAACTAATACTGGCGGACTATAAATATATTTTAAAATTAGTAGATTATATTAATAAAAATAAAAAGAGGACTAAGTTAACAAAAAATAATAAAGATATATTTTTAACATTATACTCAAGATTAAAAAACACAGATTTTATAAAAGACTTAGGCATTAAGGTTTGTCCTTATTGTAATCGAAACTATATTTTTAACTTTACAAAAAGTAAGAAGCAAGAAGCTACTGCTCAATTGGATCATTTTTTTGATAAAAAAACATATCCATATTTAGCTGTAAGTTTATATAATTTAGTACCAAGTTGTAGTACTTGTAATCAAAGAAAATCAACTAAACAAGAGGACATATTTTATCCCTATGAAGAGAGTTTTAACGATAGTGTAAAGTTTACAGTTAAAGGTATTAAAACAAGAGATGAATTAAGAAAAGAAGATTTAGATTTTTTTGATGAAAGTAGAATAGAACTAGACTTTGATATAAAAAAAGATAAATCAAAAGTAGAAAAACATATTGAAATTTTTAATATTGAAAACTTGTACAATGAACATAAAGATATAGTAACTGAACTTTTACAAACAAGGGTTATTTATTCTGATGACTATATTGATAATTTATTAAATGATTATGAAGGCAAGTTATTTAATAATAGAGAAGACTTACTAAGATTAATTACTCATGGATATGTAAAAGATGAAGACTTAAATAAACGACCACTTAGTAAACTTATTAAAGATATTAGTGATGAACTAGATCTTATTTAGTGTCATTATAACTCTTTTGTGTTTGTTAGATATTACATTTTGATATCTTTTTTACTAATCAAAAAATTATTTGGTATTATGTGCTAACTTATAAGCTAAGGTAGTAAAATGGATTTTAATAAACTACAATTAATTGCAGAAGAAATTGATAAGTACATTTTTCTTAATGACAAAAATAGTTTAGAAAATAAACTTATTGAACTTAAAAAACTTAACTTTGAAGATTCTTCTTTACAGTCTATCATATATTACTTCATTGGTAATATTTGGTCTTCACTAAGAAGTATAAATCATATAGAAGAAAATAGTAATATTTGGAAAATTGAACAAAAAGAGCTTTTTAACGAAATATATTATTATCGAAAATCAATTAGCGAAGAAGGTTTTGTTAATCTTCAGATTGAGTATAAATTATATATTTATACAAATTTAGCAAATGCATTTAGTCATTATGGACGAACAGTTAATGCTTTAAAGTATTACGATAAGGCATTATTTTTATATCCTAATTTCGAAATGGCTTTAGTTAATAAAGCAGAATGTTTGAAAAGTTATTCAAGGCTAAGTTATGATTGGAGTCACAAGGAGATACTTCTTAAAAAATCCTATGATACATATCAAGCTGGAGCAGAAGTTTTATATAATATTTTACAAGAGAGAGAAGATGAATATTATTTAGAAATACTTAGTAATACAATGGTTGATATAATTGAAATTGAAGAGCTTTTAGGAAAAGAACTTTTAGAACAAGAGTATGATTTAGACTCTTACTCTTTAAGAAACTGTAAAAATGAAATCTCATACCGAGAATGGGCTTTAGAAAATACTTTATTTTTAAATCCTATGAATGATTTAGGGCTTAATAGTATTACTACTCATGACCCGCTTCATATGCCTGATATGAAAACAGAGATTGAAGTTGGTTTCCCAAAGTATATAACAAACTTTAATCAACTGAAACAAGAATATATATCTTATCGTCATTTATTATTCGAAGGAATAAACTCTTTTACTAAGAATTTTTATGATAAAGATACTCATATCGTAGATGATTATGATTATAATTTATATGATATAAGTATAGAAAAAATTAAATTAGTATTTAAAGGTTTCTATTCACTATTTGATAAAATTGCTTTTTTTATAAATGATTATTTTGATTTAGGTTTAGAGGAAAGAAATGTTGATTTTAGAAAAGTTTGGTATATAAAAAATGATATTAATTCAAAATTTGATAATTTTGAAAACTTAGCATTAAGAGGACTTTTTCTTATTAGTAAAGATTTATTTTTTAATTATAAAGATGAAAACTCTAAAGAGTATATTGATGTGTTAGAACCTGATGCTAAAGAAATTAATAAAATACGAAATCATTTAGAACATAAATTTATAATGGTTAAACTTTTAGATGTAAACAGCCTTGAACAAATTAAAGATAGGGAAAGGTGTTTTTATATTACAGAAAAAGACTTGATTAAAAAGACAATTTATTTAGGACAACTTTTAAGAGAAGCATTGATTTACCTTTCTTTTTCAGTTCATAAAGCTGAAAAAGATAAACCTAAAGATGCTGAAAAGTATATATCAATAGATTTATCTCTCAAAAAATAAAATAGAAGGAAATTAATGAAACATAATAACTTAATATTTGATTTTTCTAATGTTTATTCAATGAAAGAAAGAGTTCATTTATATAGTAATAGGTTTAGAGATTGTCTTAATTCACAATTAGAAATAATTTCATGTGATGAATCAATGCCTATTAATTTTGAAATAATACCAGACATAATGAATATTGATAATGTTAAAACTATTTTCAAATATCCAAATTTGTCTTTTTTAAATCATTCAATAATTTATGAAGCACAGAGAGGGGTGAACTTACCAGTAAATATTGATTACAGTATTAGCTTTGAATCAAACACTGGAAGTTATGTTCATGACTATATTACTGGAAGAAAAGATGTTCCTGAGAAGTTCAAAAAAATTTTACATTTAATGTTAGAAAATGATTTTAATCTCGATCCTTTATTATATATCATTGAAACAGTAGCTAAAGGCGAAAAAAATAAAGATTTTTATGATAATTTCTTTAGTTTGAAAAAGTTAATGACATGTGATATGGATTATTATAAGAATACAAAGAAAATTAAATCTATATTCAGTGATGAAATTTTAATGATTGAAGCATTAAAAGATATTGAAAGTCTTGAAAATGACTATTCTGAGATAATAAACCACTCAAAAAGAATACATCTAATTATGAAATGTATTTTATTATTAATAATAGTATCACGATATAAGTATAGAAAAAAAGGAGAGGATAACTTTCCTTTTCAATTAAAATATATAGTTAAATTTATGGATAAGAAATTTCAAACAATTTTTCTCAGGGAACTTGTTGTAGCAATAGAATATTTTAATAATCATCAATTTGAATTTTTTAATAAAATTCATAATCATGAAGAGTTTTTTAAAAATATTAATAATATGGCTTGGGACTTTTCAATAATTAGGATACTGGAATCATTTTATGTATCAAGACCAGAAGAAAATGTAGATTTTTTTATTCCATTTATTTTTTCTTGGGATAAGGGATTATTAGAATCAATGGAGTTATTTTATTGTAAAGATTTACTAATTTTCAAGAAAGAAAGAATGATTCATACTGTTCCATCAGAATCATTAGAAGATAAAATAAAAGAATATAATTTAGATGAATATTTTACTATAGAATCTCATATTGTAAGGATGAACAGCCCTGAGCCAGATTTGGAAAGTATTCTTTCTGAATTAATCAGTGAAACAAAAAGAATTGTTTTAAAAGGAAAATAATAAATTTCCTACATTTCATATAAAATAATTGATGGGCTATTATCTCAATAAATCCAAAACCCTCTGTTGAATTTCATTTCTCTCAACCTGAGCAAATGAACCTGCCTGTCCAATAATATTTAATTTATTAAAATTAGCACTCTCAGAAGCATAATCAACATCACGTATTGTGCTTTCTGCATTTTTAGTATTAACATAACCTGTCAACAGATTTCTTGTAATAGATTCAAGTTGAACTTGAGTTGAACCTGCTTCTGACCTATACTTATTTAATAAAGTTAAAGCATAATCTGCAGTCTCTTGAAAATTGCCTGCACACTCAAAAGTAAAACTATCAATAGCCATATTTTTTAAATCTTCTAATGTACCACATAAACCTGATGCATTAGGATTAACTTGAGTTAAATTACTTAAATCTGTAACCCATGTATTTAAAATACTTTCATTATTTGGTGTAATTGAATGATCATACCTTACAGGTCTAGGTGTATCCAAATATGTAGTTACTCCTCCTATAGTTTCTGTAGTAACTGTTTGTAAAACTAAATCTTGTGGTTCAATTCTATTTGCAATAACATTTCTTAAATCTACAGAACCACGAGATGCTCTAAATTTTAAATTTTGTGTTTGACTTAATATTGGATCTAAACTTCCTATTTGCTCACTGTTTAAACTATAACTATAAGTATTTGGAACATAAAAATATTCTCCTAATACTGAATCAGTTTTGTATTCAATTTGATCTCCTCTACCTATGGTAAAAGTATCTGCGAATGCTTGAAAATATGATTTAGTACTTTCATTATCTGGAAATATATAAGTACCTGATAGTCTTAGATTTGTATATTGTGTATTTCCATTGTAAGTAAACATATCTTGAAAATTGCTAGTATTTATATTTATGTCAAAAGCAGTAGTACTATTACTATCTACTCTTATTTCATTAGAAAGAATATCTTTAGTATTTGATGTTGCAGGAACTTGAAATCCATCCTCTAATAAATTAGCACTTGTAAAAGGTGAACTATTTGTATAGTCTGCTCTTTTTGAATATGCTTCTAAAGAGTTTACATCATAAGATGAATTGTCCTTATACTTTACTCCACTTAATCCCTCCACACTTGTATATATATCTGAAACAGATACTGTATCTGCTCCTGTAACTCCTACTTGAAAATCTAAACCACTATGGGCTAGTAATTTTATATCATTGTATGTAGTTTGATTAGCAATATTGTCAATTTGAGATAAAAGCTTCTCAATATCTTTTTTTATTGCTTTTCTTCCATTATCTGATGTGGTATGTGTATGAGCTTGAATTAGTTTTGTTTTTACAATATCTAAGATATTAGATATTTCATCCATTGCCTTATCTGTAATTTGTAATAAAGCTACAGCACTATTAGAATTGGCTATTGATTGTTTTATTCCACTTGCATGAGTTCTTAATTTATCAGCAATAGCTAGTCCTGATGCATCATCACCTGCTTTATTTATTTTAAGTCCCGAAGATAGTTTATTTAAAGACTTATTTGTTTCTTTTTGATTAACAATACTATTGTTGAGTGCTGCAAAAGTGTTGTTTAAAAGCATTTACTATGTTAGATACTCCCAGTCCCCTATATTCCAATGCTTTTAACTGTCAAATTACTTAAAACTTATGAAATATAGTATTTTATACGGTTTATTTTGGAAAAGTCAGTCAGCTGTGAGTTTAAAGCATATAAAATCCCTATATAGAGGATAAATTATAAGGTTGGAAAATGAAAAGCAAAAAAATCACTAAAATAAGAGAAAACATCTCAGAAGTAGAGTTTCAAAAGCTGTTAACTTACCTTAGAGGTAAAGATAATATTAATCCTAACACAAAAGAGAATCTAAGACGTACATTTATTTTACTCTACTATACAGGTATGAGAGTAAATGAAGTAAAGCAATTAAAAATCAAAGATATAGTATCAATTTTGGAAAACTTGGAATTAATTATAATAACTCATAAAACTAAAAAGGAGAGAAAACTATTCTTTTCTAAAGAAGCTATCAAAGAGATAAGAAAGGGCTTTGTATTTGATGAAAATTCTAAAAAGAACGATTATATCATTAAAGCAAAGGGAAATCCTACTAAGACTCCTAGTACTGTTACTTTTATAACTCAAGTAAATTCTTTTATTCAAGAAGTATTAGGACACAGGTTCTCTTCACATTCTTTTAGAGCAGGACTTATAACTGATATGAGTAAATCAATCAATCCAAAATTTATAAAAGAGTTTATAGGTCATTCTGATATTACAACTACAATGAGATATATAAAGCCATCTGATGAAGATTTGAAAGAGTGTTTAGTTAGATAGAATATGAAACTAATAATTTTTTTTAAAATAACAGTTTATGTGTTTTTTAACAGCTTTACAATAAAATACCTCCATAAATAAACATTATAATTTACTATATTTTATGTGTTTTAATAACCATCTTACCAAAAAATATGATATCTACATCATTATAAATTAAAAAATTGTTTTAATAATTAAAAGTTTCTATTCTCTTGACTTATATTTCAAATGTAAATAGATTTATACAAGAAGTCTTAGGGCATAGTTATTCTTCTCATTCATTTAGAAGTGGCATTATTACAGATATGTCAAAATTTATAAAAGAGTTTATTGGACATAGTGATATCAAAACTACTATGAGATATATTAGACCTACTGATGAAGATTTAAAGAAGTGTTTGATTAGATAAAACAAATTTTTTATTTTAATTAAATTTAAAAGCTTACTTTTTCATTACATAATCCCTTAAGGTCTGTGGAACTTTGCAGTTTTTATTTTTGAACACTTTGAGGAACACGAAATACTAATATAAGTGCTTCGTGTTCTAAAAACTAGAGGTTGTCAAACGTTTAACTTCAGCGACGCTCTGCGTTCGTCTACTAGGTTTTGTTGTACTTTTATTTTCTTCTTGTATTCTGTCGTATTGAAACTATTAATTGATAAAGTAAGTAAGCTATTGTAACTCTGTATAGCAATTCATGAAAACTTAACACACCTTTTTCTGTAATAATCGAAAAAGGATTAATATTATTTGATACTATTGATAAAGTAAAATCTTTCGTTAAATTTATATAAAAAAATGTAGCGATTATACCAATTAGCAAATAGTAATTCTTATTTAAAATACTATTTGCTGATATGTAAGGTAATATCATTAAAAATAATAGAATAAACAAATGAAATAAATCTGTTGTGTATATATATTGTAACATTACCGAATTTGAAAACTTATCTTCAAGAATACATTTATAATAATCTTCCTGTCCTAAAAAGTTAAAGAGATATGAATATATATAACTGATAATAAAAATCCAAAATAAAGCCAAAAGAGCATTTTGAGAATGTTCTGAAGTAAATCCATGTATCTTGAAAATGACCCATTCAAAAAAATCTTTGGGAAGTTCTTTTTTTAGGTCTTCTTCTCTTTTTTCCATCTCTTTTTGATAAAATTTATTTGCTTCAATAATATTAGAAATACTGTCAAACTCATGTTTTAATCTTCGATATGTATCAATAGGTGTATATTTTACAGCTAAGTCTGCATCTAAAAAGTTTGATAAATCATCTATCTTTGTATCAGGTATATCTAATCCATAATAAAACTTTACATTTCTAAAGTTTATTAATTTATTAATTATTACAGATTTTAAAGTTGTAGGTTTATTAGTTAATTTATCTTTTATTCCAAATATAGAATCTTTAAAATCTATATTGTCATTAAATGTACTTTCACTAATATATAAATTAGTAAATTTACTATTGGAAAAAATTGAAATTTGCTCAAATAGTGTATTTTCGATAGTTACATCAGTTATATTATTATTCTTAAATTCTAATTTATCTTTAAATATACTATTATCTAAAATAAACTTTTGAATTGTATAGTTATTAAGTTTAAATTCTTTTTCAAATATACATTTATTGAATTTCAATATTTCTATATGTTGATAGTCAAGATAATTGAATTGTTCCGTATTAAAAAGTCTATTTTTAAAAATTGATCTATCAAAATTTAAATGTCCATTAAAAGTACAAGTATAGTCAAATTGAGAATATTTATAAACTGCTAATTCAGTTAATTTTTCAGGTGTATAATTTGAAACAGTTTTTTTAAATTCACAAGTTTGATATATTACATTATCTTCATTTTCTAATAAATCATAGTTGTAAAGTGTCCATCTATCATGAAACCTACAATCTTGAAAGAAACATTCTACATCATTTAAATCTAAACTAGATAAGTAAAATTCACAATAATTAAAATGAATTTGTCCAAATAAATTAAGAATTTTCAAATAATCAAACGTATCTCTTCCATCTCTTGTAGGAAAATGAATACAACTAGGTATAAAAATTGTATTTTTTAAAACTTTGTTATATTCTTCATTATCAAACTTATTACTTTCAAAATAAGCTCTAATCTCCTCTTCTGTTAATTCATCATTTAAAAGATCTGTATGTTCAAATATTTGTTCAATAGTATAGTTTAAAAACTCATTATAAAAAGCAGATAATAATCCAGAATTTCTGTCGTATTGATAATTATTTTTTTTACAGTGTACTATACATTTATTATCAATATAAACATCACGTTCACATTTACCATAACAATCTAGATTACATCTTTCCAATTTCTTCCTTTGAGGTACAACTATTTATTGAAGGAACATTTTATCCTAATTAATATTTATAAACATTATTAAAAGACATAAAAAGTGCACCTTTAATAATATTTTTAATTACAAAATATAGTATATTTAAAAAAACACTAACTTATATACGATTATCCTTAAATATAAAATGTCCTTTTTGTAGTAAATATCAGTATTAAAAAGACAGAATATCCCTTAAATAAGGCCTAGATATGGAGGTCAGAAAGAACAAATTCAACAACCTGTAATTTTTTGAACTTTCAATAAATTATGAATTAAAAAAATACCTTTAAATATAATTTTACTTAATATTGGCTACTGACACAAAATTATAACCATATAAAATAATATATTTTATTTAGTTTAATAGTGGAATTGTTTTAGTTGAAGTAATTGAAAACTTATAAGGTTGAAGTGTTTAATAAGATATACTAATTACAATAGTTAAATATAAAAAATTGTAATTAGTTTTAATTGAAGAAATAACTATTATTTCTAATCGTCATCTTCGCTTTCGTCTCCACCAAAAATTAGCTCTATGTATCTACTAGTATCAGTTAACATGATTATTTCCTTAAATTATTTTTTATTATTAAATTAATAATAACTAAGGATAATTATATATTTAATAGATTAAAGTTAGCTAAAAAAAGCAATTATTTAATTATATAAAATATATTTTCAAGATAAACACAAAACGGCATTTAGCCGTCTTGCTTTAGATTAATTTCTTTAATCTCTTTTATAAGTTCCTCTGGTAATTCAAATATCATTGCTAACATCTGAATATTACCTGCACTGTTTGCTATATTAATGTAAAGTGATTCAGCATTTACGTTGTATGGATTATCAGTACATATAGCATTTAATTTATCTTGTATCTTTTTATCTAGTTCTTGAAATTTTAACATATTAGTCTCGATTCAATTTATTGAAGTCTTTGAAACTTATTGGCTCAAAGTTTGTTTCTCTTTCAATGTGTAAACCTAATGGACCTTTAATATTCTCTAATTCTTCTAAGCTAAAGTAGCCCCATTCTTTTTCAAAGCCTATGACTAACCCAAAGAATATTTTTTCAATTGGGTCGTATTCTGTTACATACCAACTCCAATTACTATCTGGAGTAAAGTATCTTAGTTGTAGTATTCTTTTTTCTTGTGGTGTATCTTCTGTTGCGTATAATTCTGGTATTTTTTCTTGTAATTCTTTTGTTAATAGTTTCATATTCTTTCCTTTTTATTCTTTATTGATAAAAGAATTTCTATGAAAGAATATGAAATATAATAAGTAGTAAAGATAGAAATAAAGGAGGCAATATCCTTTATTCTCCTGTAATAAAAAATAAAACAAAAGTCCAAAGAAGGACTTTTTGTTTAAAGTTATTATTAATTTAAGTCGTAATAATCAAACCCTCTTTCCATGTGTTCTTCCTCTGTTATTGAAAGAAGTCTATCATCCTCTAATAATGAAATCATTCTTAATAATTGAGCCTTTTGTATTTTTTTTGATACTATCATTTTTTTAAGTAAACATATTAACTCACTATTATCATTTAATTGGCTAATAACTTTTGATAGTACAACTCCCGCAACTTTTTTTATCGTGTCCTGTGATACACTAGGATTAATTGATAAATTAGCTTCTTTTTTTATATATTTTATTAAATACTCATGTGTTTCTTTATCTATTTCTGATTCCCTATACATAATTTTCCTTTATTATAAAAATCTATTAAAAGTTAAATTTACCTATAAAACCAAATATCCCTATAAATATATATAGATTTATAGGATTTATAGGGATTTCTTAACTTTTATTAAAAAATTTCATTAACTCTTTTTGAAATTTTCCATTCTGTAGAATCCATCTCTACACCTTCTAATTTTTGTTTCTTTAAAAAATAATTAATACATTCATTTAAATTAGCATAAACCTTACTATTATTATTCTTTTTGTCTTTTGCATTATGAGTAATAATTAAACTATCACTAATACAATGTTTTTTCATCATCTTCCCAAAAGCAACTTTTTCATCATAAACTTTTTTACCAGACTTTCTAGTAAAAAATGTGTAAGAGTTATAAAGTTCTTGATTCGATATTTTCAAACCGTTAGTGGTCAATTCATAATAAGCTTCATATATCTCACCTTCTTGTAGACAATTAAGCCACCAAGAACAAATTTCATTAAGAGATTGAAGATGTTGATCAATCATTATTTCATTTCTAATTGGGTTTTGTAAATAATGTTTCCATGGTTTTAAATCAAAAGTGCTTAATTGATACATAAGTGTTTCATAAAAACCAGGGGTACTAAAAAGTTCATATAAAGCTTTGAAATATTCTTTATCCCCAATTCTTGATTCTGAAATAATTGGATACCAAGTTCTTCTGCTATCAGATGTTTCTTGAAGTAATTTATCCTCATTACTATCAAGTATTAATCTAATACAGCTTGGAGTACTATATACTGGCCCATTTTTTACTTCAACAACTGTCGTAGGCTCTGTAACCAGATGTTTGAATTTTGATATCAAACTTTTATTGTAGTTTAATTCTGAGGCTTCATTATAGTAACAAAGTAATGTATCTGCAGTGTGTGGAGTAAATCTTCCAAATAAAGTACTACTATCTGCTGTTACCAATGAATAACCATTTAAAAGCTCTACTATAGGTTGAATTGCGGTTCCTTTTCCTGTACCCATTTTAGATAAAAGAATTAAAGCAACACCTATTTTTTTTTCTGGTTCTTGTATAATTTGTGCGAAAAAAGACCATACAATTCCATACATAAAATCATCACCTGAGCATATAGTATCTCTTAATAACTCATGATACAAATGTATATTTATACGATTTATAGGCTGATATTTAAAACCATGAAATTGGTTATAGATATTATCTGGGCAACTCATTGAAGGATCAAATGTAATTCCTATAAATTCTTTACGCTCTTTTGATTCCATCCAAATATCAACAGGGTTATAGTTTTTCATTTTATTCGATTCAATATCATATCCTCTTATCTTTTTGTTTTTAAAGAAGTTTTTAACATCAGATACTTTATAAACTGTTAAAGAAAGTTGGGATAGATCAATTATTGAAAAGCTTCCATTTGATAATAATGCTCCATAGTTCTTCATTGAGTTAAGAGCTTTTTTTTCTAATATTCCAAGAAAAATTTTTTCTTTAAAATCATAATCACTTGATAAAAAATCATTTTTAACTAATAGCTCTTCTATTTTAAATATTTGTTCAACTGTAAAGGTATCTTCCATTAATAAATTTTCGAGTGCCAGTAGATGCTTGTTATTAATATCGGTATTATTTATTAAATAACTAATTCCATCAAAATCAAAAGTAACTAGATATTCACAACCACCTCTAGAGTACGTATATACTTTGGAATTAAATAACTCTTTTTTTAAGATGTAAGATTTATCTTTCTTTTCAATTTCAACTACATCATTAAAATATCCCTTTGAATCTTCTATTAATAAATCTATAATTCTATAAACTATACCATCTGATTTAGATAGATAATCATTACAAGAAATTGTTTTTTCTTCTAAAAATTCATTTACAATTTTTTTAGCTGTTTTCTCTTCTACTCCTTGCTTTACCAAAGTTGTAGTTTTTTCTTGTTTATAGTTTAATTTAACAGTATCAATCTTTATTTTTAATCGTTTTTTCTCTAATTGACACCATTCTTTGTAATCTAATAATTCATTAGGGTTAAATTTTGATAAATCTAATGACTTTCTTGAATCAATATTATAAAACCTACTACTATCTCTTTTTACAACCAGTGGTTCTAAAGAAGTAGCTTCACTTTCAAAAACCATTCTGGAACGTAAATCTTTTATAGGAGATAAGTCTATTATTGTTCTAAATCCAGTACTTCCATCTTTATGTATTTTTATATATGCCAATCCTTTTTGTAATGCTTTTCTTTTAAACCATTCAATAAAGTTCTCTAAATTATCTTTTGTACAATTTGATACAACTAAATATAAATGGTAAGAACTCTTATCTTTATATACATGTTCATTTGTTAAAGTATTAAAAATACCACTACTTGAACTTTTTCTAATAAAATATTCAACTTCAGACAATTCTGGAAATATTTCTTTTAATAACATACTAAAATCATCTTCCATCTTTATATTTTTCATTAAATCAGGCATTTGTTCGTCATAATCAAAATCAAAACATATTAGAGAAGTTAATGTCTCAGTAAAGCATTTATTAGTTCTTGAAATTGTATTTCCTTCTGGATATTCACTACCTTTAGGAACAATATTTCCTTTATACATATTCTTATAGTTAGGGACACCTAATATAATAGCTTGGTTACTTTTTAAAGTTTTAAAATAGTTATCTAATTCTTTTAAAAGTTTAAATTGCCATACAATAAAGCCTCCACTACTCATAAAAGCATTAGAACTCTTTTTAATTTTTCCATTAATTAATTCAAATGATTTATTCAAATTAGTACCATGTGAAGAAACTTCAGTTAATTGAAAGCTTGTGTATATTGAAATTCTAGTCATCTATTCCAACCTTAAAACTCTCTACATATTCAATAAGCTCTGATACTTTCACCAATGTAATTTTTTCACTGATTTTATATACTGGAATAATTCCTTCTCTAATTAAAGTCCATATTTGACTTTTACTTACTGATATCGCATTTGCAGCATCAGATATTCTATAAAACTTAACTTCAGGTACTTTTTTAAAGTCCATCATTAGTTGAGTTTGCTTTTCATTCTTCATGAAAAATCCTTATTAATAAAATCAATTACGTAATTGTTGTTTGACGTCAGAAGAATTATAAAATGTTAGTTTGAAATAAAATAAGTATTTATTTTTATTAAAATTATAGTTTTTTTGATAAATAATCTATTTTCACTTGAATATTATGTATTTAATTTATAGTTTTACTTCAATAATTAAGAAGAGAAATTAAAAAATTTGATAATTTAATTCAAAAGGCTTGTGTAGTTTTTTTCATCTATATAATATTTTGCAATATTCAAATAATTGTAAATAGTTTTTAGTGATACAAAAGGAAGATATTTTATAAACTTATTTTTATATTTATCATCAATAAGAGAATAGATTTCATCAATAGTGTCTTTTATCTCTTGAACATCTTCCATCTCAAGTAACTCTAAATCATCTAAAGTAGCATGTGCATCAAAACCTTTAAGTAGATAAAACAGTTTTTCTAAGTTTTTATTAATTGGTTCTTCATTTTCTTTTGAGATTTTGCATTTTGTAAAATCTTCAGAATCTAGAATAGAAATAGACTCTCTTCTATAGTAAAGTAAGTCAAATTGTATTTTACGCATTGTCACATCACTTTTTATACTAAGTCTTTTACTTTTAACTTTATCATATACATATAGAATATCAGCAAGTTTTTTATTATTATAAATATAAGATAGGTACTTTCTTTTGTCAGTTAGTAAATTATCTTTAAAATGCAACTTCTTCAACTTTTTAATATAATGTAAAAGCTCATTGTCAGGTAATGCCAAATTTAAATTATAAATATCAATAAAATTGTTTTGTTCTAAGTTTAATTGCTTTTTCTTATGCTGTATTGTTATCTTTTTATGAAGACTTACTCGTTCTAATAGTTCTTCTAAACCTATTTCTGTAAACTTTTTATAACTATTTGAGCTTAAGTCTTTATAAACAAAATCATTATAGTCCATTCCATCTGTTTTATTCAAAAATTCATTTACAGGCATTAAAGAATAATCAAACCCAATATTGTTTCTTATTACATCTTCATCATATAATTCGGGATATATATTATATACAACTTCATCAAGTGTTAGTTTTCCATTTACTGTATCATAAAGAACAACATCTTTTAAAATTAATTTTTTATTGTCGATTTTTTCCAAAAGATGGTTTTCAATTGAATCATCTTCATCAATAAGAGAACGTTTAAATAGTTCATATAAAACATTATTTGTATATTCAAATTCTTCAAAATTTTCAATCTCTAAATAGTTTGAATCATCTCTTTTTATTGTTTTCATTAATACCTCGACTATCTAATTTTGAACAAATGAAGTCACTCCAAAAGTTCATAAGTTCTCTCATTTGTTCTTGATAATTTGCTTTATGATTATAACTTCTAACCACTAAATTTTTATCATGATGGTCTAATGCTCTTTCTTTAACTTCAAATGAGAATTTATTATCAATATCAAGAGTATCAATTAAACTTCTAAAAGTACCTCTAAATCCATGAAGTCTTATTTTAGTACCTTTCTTCTCATTATTAAATTCCATTCTATATAAGGCTTTATTAGGACTCTCTTTGTTTATAGGCTTATTGTTATCTCTACCTAAAAATACATATCCATCTTTGTTCATATAATGATACTGCATACTCTGTTGGTCTTTAAGTATACTTATTACTTCATCACTCAGAGGCATAGAGAAATCATCTAAGTTTATATTGTTAAGCTTCATGTTCTCTCTAGGTATTGTTAAAGTTTTTTTATCAAAGTTTATATGTTCCCATTTTAAATTACATAAATTATCTGCCCTTAATGGAATATGTAAAACTAACTTTAATGCATTTCTAATATCATTATTACCATAGTAAGAATAGATTTTTTGTACAAGATCTTTTAAAACATCTAAATTGGTAATCTTTGGCATGTGCTTTCTAACTCTCGGTTTTATGACATCGGTTTTTCTAATATCTGCTAATATATTTCTTTCACAATGTCCCTTTAGTACTGCATACCTAAAAACATTTTCAATATAATTATAAATTCTTGATGCCATCTCAGGAGCTGTCTCTTTTTTGTTTTCAACAATTTTTATAACATCTTCTATTGTTACATCTTTAATATGTACATTTTTAAGGAAAGGAGT